>Ga0137372_10000581_pt1 | contig 34513 bp, 29 predicted proteins | sample SagtaG_6_FD_104911 | JGI IMG/M metagenome (GOLD analysis project Ga0137372, IMG submission 104911) | Vadose zone soil microbial communities from Sagehorn Ranch, Mendocino, California, USA - Sage1_R_60_16 metaG | ecosystem: Environmental > Terrestrial > Soil > Vadose zone | place: USA...
CGACGATGCGAAGCCGTCATTGATCGGACTGAACAATGTGGGGCTGATGTCGATGTCGGAGGGAACGGTCACCCACCGGCTGCTGGCCTGGAAGTCGGAGCGCATCCGGATGTTCACGACCCGAGTCAACTCGACGCGCGACGACTCGAATGGCGAGACGAAGGGAGCCGAGCTGGTCGCCCGCGGCGAGGGGCGGAGCGCCTGATGGTCGCCGCGCTCGTCGAGTCCGTCATCGACTGGCTCGGGCCCATCTACTCGGGGGCCTTGGGCTACGGGCTGGTCGGGCTGGTGATCTTCCTGGACCGGGGAGCCTTCACCGGGGTGGTGATCCCGGGCGACCTGTTTCTCGCGCTGGGAGGCATCTACGCGGCCCGCGGGGAGCTCGTGCTCGCCCTCGTGATGGTCGCGGGGGCCCTGGCCGGGATCGCCGGGGAGTGCCTGAGCTACTGGCTCGGCCGGAAGTACGGTGTCCGGATCATCCGGCATCTGCCGCTCGCCAACCGGCTCGAGAAGCACCTCGACGCGGCGCGCGACTACTTCGCGCGCCACGGCGGCAAGACCGTGTTCATCGGCCGGTACGTGAGCGTGGCCGGCACGTTCATGCCGTTCGCCGCGGGCATGAGCGAGATGCCGTTCGCGAGGTTCCTGCTGTTCGACGCCATCGCCATCTCGGCGTGGGCGGTCGGCGTCACGCTGCTCGGCTACTTCCTGAACTCCCAGGTCGAGCTGGCGGACCGCATCCTCTCGGACTTCGGCTGGATGATGCTCGTGGCCGTGGCCTTGTTCGTACTCGGGCGGTTCGCCTGGAAACGCCGGGACAAGTTCGTCAAGCCATTCCGTTCGCTGTTCGGTTCCAACCGGCGGTCGTCGGCGAAATCCCGCAGCTGACGCCGCACACGAGAGGAGGTCCACATGGCAAGTGCCAGCGCTGTCCCAGAGACCTACGAGCTCGGGGGCGAGGACGCGAAGCAGACGCTGAAACGGGTGGGGTGGGGCCGGCTGCTGAAGGACTCGTTCATGAGGTTCCGCACAGCGGACGGGTTCACCAACAGCCGCGCGATCGCGCACGCAGCCATGCTGACCGCGTTCCCGGCCCTGATCGCGATCGTCGGCATCGCTTCGGCGCTGCACGTGGAGGGGTTCCGGCAGGTCATCGAGGGCACCCTCCGCCGTCTGGCGCCCGGCCAGTCGTCCCGGCTGCTCCAATCGGCGTTCCGACAGGGAGCGCAGGGGGGCAGTGCCCTGGTGGGCGGCCTGATCGGCGTGCTCATCTCGGGCACGTTCGTCATGAGCGTCGTCGAGCGCGGTTGCAACCGCGCGTACGGCATGATCCGGGACCGGAAGCTCGGCAAGAAGCTGCTCGTCGGCTTGGGCTTGAACGTCTCGGCGGGGATCCTGTTCGCGCTCGGGTTCGTCATGCTCGCCGCAGGCAGCGGCATCAGCGACGGCCTGACGCGCGCCGGCGCGAGCGACACCGTCTCGACGATCTTCAACGTCCTGCGATGGCCGCTGGGGCTCCTCTGCGCGTTCGGCGCCCTGACGCTCGTATACAAGCTGTCGCCGAACCGACACCAGCCCGGCGCGGGGTGGCTCCAGGCTGGGACCATCATGGCGACGGCCCTATGGTTCGCCCTGACGGCCCTGCTCGCCTGGTACTACAGCGTCAACGACAGCCTGGGCAACACCTACGGCCCCCTCGTCGGGATCATCGCCCTCCTGACGTGGGCCTACGCATCGGGGCTGGCGCTTCTGTTCGGGATCGCCTTCGCGGCCGAGCTCGAGGCCGTTCGGGCAGGCGTCCCGGGCCCGCGCACGTTCCGCCGGCACAACGAGACGGTGGTCGACCCCCAGGAGACGAAGGGACTGGAGGAACAGCGGCCGATGGTGGCGACCGTGCCGCGAATGCCCGGCAGGGAGGCGCCCGACGAGTCACAGCGCCCGCTCAGCGCGTAGCAGGTCTTGCCTGGTACCTTCCCGCGCCACACGAGCCTAGTCCGTGGTGCCCACGTTGAAGCCGGACATTTCACGAACCTCCCAAGCGAAAGGAGCCAGGGTGACTCCACCCGTTGAGAGGCAACTCGACGGAAAGGAGACGCCCATAGCTCCGGCGACGAGTCTGGCGCGCCTTCGCAAGCTGGTGTTGGACCTGGTGGCCCGAGGGAGGTTGAGCATGGTGGAGGCCTGGCGCCACCTCGGGATCTCCGTGCCGCAAACTTTCATCCGGGGCACGTCACGACCGAACCGTAGAGCCGAGCAGGGCTCCAGAGTGTGAGGGTAGAGCCGTCAGCGCCCTTCTGCTCACGGTGGCGATAAGCGCCCTTGCGGGTGTGGTCGCGTCGGCAGCCGTTCGACGCTGGCCCCAGGCCGATCCAGCAGCTGCTGCGACCATCGTCGTCGCGGATGAGTTGAGGCGTCTTCGACGGATACGTCGATTCCTCCGATCGAGGCTCGATCCCGCTGTGGCCACTGGCCTCGCTCTGACCGCCGCCTTGACCGGTCTCCTGGTGGCCGGCGCAATCATCGGCGTCTTCGTCTATATGGTCCGCACGAACTCCGGCGTGGTGACGATCGACGATCGCATCGCCAGGTGGGCGGCTGACAACGTGAACGACCTCCCGTTCCGACTCATGACGTGGATCACCCAACTCGGCTCAACACCTGTGATCCTTCTTCTTGCGCTGGCGGGCGGGGCCTATGGCGTCTGGCGCTGGCGTAGGCCCGCGATCCTGCTCTTCCTCACGATCGTCGTCGGTGGTCAGTTCCTGCTCATGAACCCGATCAAGTTCCTGGTCGACCGGGTCCGGCCCGACTTCCATCGCTTGAGCGTGTTCTCCGGTTCCTCGTTCCCGAGCGGCCATTCGACCGCCGCTGCGGCGACGGTCACGGCGCTCGCGGTGGTCGTGGGGCTCGGACGTTCTCCTGGTGCGCGGGCGCTGCTGATCGGCGTCGCTGTAGCGATCGCGGTCGCGGTCGGGTGCTCCCGGGTCTTGCTCGGCGTTCATTGGTTCTCCGACGTCATCGCCGGACTCGCGCTCGGATGGTCATGGTTCGCGTTGTGTGCGGTTGCTTTCGGAGGCTGGATGTTGAACTTCGGGGAACCGATCGAAACGTCGGCGGCAGGGACGAGTCCCGGGAGAGGGATGCCCTGACCCCTTGATGGGCCCGAAAGCTACCAGTGCTTCTCTTGGTCGGGTTTGGAAACCGCCCGCGAAGTGAATAGCAGGCCTATGGATCGGGCGTCCTTGTTCGACGAGCGGGATGGCCTTGGGCAGGGCATCGTGATCCGACTGCGCCATTGGTCTCCACCCGCGGTCGCGGCCGCGGTTGCGATCCTCGGGTACGCGGTGCTGGCCGTCGTTCTCGTGGGGATCGGGTTGATCCTCACGAAGCTGCTGACCCCTGGGCCCGTCGCCGCTTGGGACAACGGCGTGAACCGATGGTTCGCCCCTCACCGGATCCCCACCTGGAACACAGTGACTGACTACGCCTCGATCCTCGGCGAGACCGGAACCGTTCTGATCATCGCTGGGGCAACCGCGGTGATCTTCGCGATCCGTCGCCTCTGGCGCGAGCTTGGCTTCCTCGCGGTTGCGTTCTTCATCGAATTCTCGGTTTTCCTGACCACGGTAACGCTGGTCGAGCGACCCCGCCCGAGCGTTCCGAAGCTCGATAACGTCCCGTCGACCTCCAGCTTCCCTTCCGGGCACGTGGCCGCCGCGATCGTTCTCTATGTCGGTCTGGCCATCTTGATCTCATCGCGCACGCGCCACGCCGTTCTCCGAGTCGCCGTCTGGGCGATCGCGGTGACGTTCGTAGTTGGAGTCGGAATCTCGCGTGTCTATCGTGGACTCCACCACCCGATCGACGTGTTCGCCGGTGTCGTCATCGGGATCTGCGCGCTCCTCTGCGCGACCCTGGCGATCCGCTCCGCGAATGCCGCATCCCGTCGACGCACGGGGACGGATCTCGACACCCCCGCCCTTCCACAGTCGAGCGAGATGCACACATGACATCGATCGCCGTGCTCGCCCATTCCGGGAAGACGTTGGGCGGGGGGTTGGGCGAGCTTCGCCGCACCCTGGGTGAGGAGGGGGTGTCGGATCCCCTGTGGTACGAAGTGCCGAAGAGCAGGAAGGCCCCGAAGAAGGTGAAGAAGGCTCTCGAAAAGGGCGCGGACCTGCTGTTCATCTGGGGCGGCGACGGGATGGTTCAGCGATGTCTCGACGCACTGGGGAGCGAGATGCCCGCGATCGCAATCATCCCCGCGGGCACGGCGAACCTGCTGGCCAAGAACCTCGGCATCCCCAAGGATATCGCGGCTGCTGTCCGGATCGGTCTGCACGGCGCCAGGAGGACCTTCGATACCGGCGTGGTCAACGGTGAGCGATTCGCGGTGATGGCGGGCGTGGGGATCGACGCGTTGATGATCCGCGACGCAGACTCGGGCCTCAGGGATCGCTTGGGCCGGATGGCATACATCGTGACGGGGGCGAAGCGCCTCCGCGATCACCAGACGCGTATGGAAGTCACGGTCGAAGAGGCTGCCTGGTTCAAGGGGAAGGCGAGCTGCGTGCTCTTCGGCAACGTCGGGAAGGTCTTGGGCGGCATGACGGTCTTCCCCGAGGCCCGACCCGATGATGGCACGTTGGAGATCGGCGTCGTGACGGCGAAGGGTTTGGTGGAGTGGGGCCGCGCGCTCGGGCGCACGATGCTCGGCGACCCCGATGGATCGCCGTTCGTACGTACAGCGTCGGGGAGGTCGTTCCAGATCCGCCTTGATCACAAGATCCCGTACGAGGTGGATGGGGGAGATCGTCCACCCACGAAACGACTACGGATCTCTATCGAGGCAGCATCCGTCTCCATCTGTGTCCCGCAGGGAGGGGGAGCATGAGCGCCGCCAACGAAGTACCCGAAACGTGGAATCTCTGGGGACGACGCTTGGCATACCCTGAAGCGAACCGGGCCTCCGACTCGCGGGTGATGCCTTCCGGCGGTTCCGCGCCGAGCCGTAGTGTGGGACATGATCCTCCGAGGCGTGCACATCAACGTCATCCTCACCGAGATCGGCTTGGTGGCAGTTGTGGGCGTGCACGCCAAGGAGAGATCCGACCGAACGAAGACCGCAGGGACGACGCCTGCGTTCCGAAGACCGTTGATCTCGACGACATCGAGGTGACGCTGCCCGACGGCACAACTGAGATCGCGCACCTCGCCGCCCATGGTGGATGGCTTTCGCTGAAGGAGATCAACGACATCGGTGAGCCCCACTACGAGCATCTCGACTGCACCCGGATTCAGCGGCACGACGACAAGAAGGGATTCCGCTTCTACGCCTACTTCCAGGCTTCCCGACACGTTCGGAGGGCAGGAGATCTCCGTCCGGCCGTTCCAGAACAAGGATGACGACGACCGAGGCATCAACCGCACCGAGAACCTGCGCGCGATGCCCGAGGGGTCCGAGGACTTCAAGAGGCTCAGCCCACTTCGTCCCGACGCCGAGTCCATCAACAACGAGATCGAGCGCTCCCTGTACATCAAGCGGGCCTCCGGTAGGGGATGGCGCAGGCAGATGGTCGACCTCTTTGCGCTCGCCCGGCTGATCAACGCCATCACCCTCGCTCGGTGCCGGCCCCGGGAGGGCGTCGAAGCGGCGTAGCCGCTACCCACACCGCAATCGCCCTGAACGACTATTGGCGAAGCACGATCTGCTGGCCATCGCCGATGCCGAACTCGGCCTCCGGCCGTTCGATAGACTCCTCGGCCAGCGGCTGATGGCGGTTTCGGCGATTGTCTGCCGGAAAGTCTGCTAGCCCCGCTGGAGTGGGACCGGCAGAGAATCCCACAGCCGCCGGTCAAGGGGCCACTCCGGGCCTCCATGGGAACGGATTCTCCCGATCTGGGAACGGATCGGTAAGGATCTCGTGCTCGACACTCCTGCATGCTTCGTGATGGACCATAGGTGCATAATCGCGGCGCAATGCCTCCGGCATCGCGGCTCGTCGGGAGAGCCCTGGAACTCGCGCACATCGAACGCGAGTTCAGGAGGGCCGCCGCCGGCGAGTTCCGCTCGGTCGTGCTGATCGGGGACGCAGGGATCGGGAAGACTCGCCTCGCTCGCGAGTTCCTCTCGGGGAGGCGCAGCCGAGCAATCGTGATGCAGGCACGGGGGTACGCCCTCGGGGGGACGGTCTCGTTCGGCGTGTGGTCGGAAGCGCTCGAGCGTCACCTGCGCGGCCTCGACCCTGATCAGCTGTCGCAGGTCTGCGGCGGCATCCTCGACGACCTCGCGGTTCTGATCCGCAGCGTCGCCGCCGTCCGAGGTGTTCCAGAGCGCGAGCCTCCCCGGCTGCACCTCGTCGAGGGCCTCGCGGTCGTGATGGCGAACCTGTCGAGTCGCCGGCCCGTCGTCGTCTTCGTGGATGACGCCCAGGCGGCGGACTCGTCTTCGTGGGAAGCGCTCGGCTACCTCTCGCGGAACATCCCCGATGCAGGGGTGCTCGTCCTCGCTGCCGCCCGATCAGCCGAGCTGAGCGAGAACAGAGCCGCCACCGACGTGCTCCTGGGCCTGGAGCAAGAAGGGCAGCTCGTTCGGCTGGACCTCGCCCCACTGGATCCCGACGGGGTCGCCGAGCTCGCCGCCGCGGTTCTCGGCGACCCTCCTCCTCCCCAGCTCGTTCAATGGCTGGTCGAGCGGTCGCGCGGGAACCCCCTCTTTGCTCTCGGACTCCTTCATGCGCTCATCGATGAGAGGGGAGATCTCACCGCTCCCGAGCTCCGGCGTCTCCCGGAGGAGATCGCCCAGCGCGTGCAGGTGAGGGTCAGTGGACTCGACGAGTCCGACCTGGCGACGCTCGAAGCCCTGGCCGTCCTCGGACGGGCCGCGCTGGAGCGTGATCTGGTCGGCTTGACTGGACTGCCGATCGACCGGCTCCCCGTCATGCTCGAACGCCTTGTTCGACTCCGCTTGGTCACCGAGGAGGAACGGGGTCGAGAGCTCTCCTACGAGATCGCCCACCCGATCATCGAGGAGGCGATCTACCGGAACATCGGCGGTGCCAGGCGTCGGGGGTTGCACCGGCTGATCGGCCGGTCGCTCGTTGCGGCGGGGCGACTCGGCGAAGCGGCGCCGCACTTCGCCTCGGCCGAGGTCGGGGATCGTGAGGCGATCGACTCGCTCTGCGCCGCGATCCGCCGCGCCGAGGAACGCGGCACCTATCGCGAGGCGCTCACGCTCTTGGGCACGCTGGTCGAGTTGATTCCGGTTGGCGACGTTCGGTGGCGAGACGTTCTGGGCGCACTCCACTGGCGGGCCGAGTGGGTCGTCGATCATCGGGCGGACGCTCACGCGATTCTGGGGATCAGGGCCATGCGGGCGATCGATGCGATCATGGAACCGTCGGGAAGCTCCGAGGCGAGGGCGATCGTCAAGTTCCGGCTCGCCAACTTCCTCGGGTGGGGAAGGGGAACGCTGGACGAGGCAGAGGCCGTGTGCAGGCAGGCGCGCTCCCTCTTCGAGGAGGCCGGGGATCGCGCCGGCGTCCTGCTCGCGGAGAACGAGCTGGCGTGGATCTGCGGGTTGCGCGGCGACTACCCGGCAATGGAGGCGGCCGCGCGCCGCGTCGCGGAGGCGGCCGATTCGGCGAAGGAGCGCTTCGCGGCCATCCAAGGGCTCCAAGCGACCGGGTTCGCCGCTTTGGTCGGTGGGCGGTTCGGCGAGGCCGAGCGCGCGTATCTGAAGAGTAACGCCATCGCGCGCGACGAGGGAAAGGCGTACCGGCTCACGATCGGGCTGGGGAACCTGGCAGTGCTGCAGGCGACCCAGGGTCGCAGTGAGGCGCTCGCGTTCTTCGAGGAGGCGAAGGCGGTCAATCCGGACTGGCGCGAGAGCCTGCTGCCGGAGTGGGAGGCGATCATCCACTGGTTCGCCGGCGACTTCCCCCGCGCGCTCGCCTCAGCGCAGGACGCCGCGGCTCGCGCGGTCGGCGAGCTGAGCAAGAGAAGGGCGCTGGGGGTCGTCTTCGCCGGGCTCTCGGCCGTCGAGACAGGACGAACGGACCAGGCCCGGGGATACCTGCGTGCGGCCCGGGACGCGTTCGGCGGCCGGGACTGGCAGTTCTTCAGCCACATGTGCGATCACGCCGAGGCCGTCCTCGCGTGGCAGGAGGGACGGCCCTCGGAGTCGCTCGCGGGCCTGAGGAGGGCGGCCGACGCCGTTCTCAGGACGGGCGCGACGCCGTTCGCCGCGCTCGTACTGGTCGATCTCGCCGAGCTGGCGGCCGAGTCCGGGGACGCGGAGGCTTCCGCGGATGCAGCGCGGAAGCTGGAGTCGATCGCGGAGAGCATCGATCGGCCCCTATACCGGGGCCTGGCCGCCATGGCGTCCGCGTCCCGTCGCGATGCCGACGCGGGGCGTCTCGCCGTGCAGCTCTTGGATGGGACCAGCTGCAGGGCGTTCCAGGCTCGCGCGCTCGATCTCCTCGGGCGGTTGCTGCTCGGCACGGACCGGGCGGCAGCGACCGAAGCCCTCGAGCGCGCGGCGACGGCGTTCACGTCGTGTGGCGCCGCCTGGCGGGCCGGTCGCGTCCACGCGACGCTTCGCGGTGTCGCCCCGCGCGGCCGGGCGTCTGCCACCGCGGGACTCGGGCCCGCTGCCCTGAGCCGACGCGAGTGGGAGGTGGCGCGCCTGGCCGCGCAGGGCCGGACCGCTCGCGAGATCGGGGCGCTGCTGTTCATCAGCGAGCGCACGGTGGAGACCCACCTCGCCAACGTCTACGCGAAGCTCGGCGTGCGCTCGAAGACCGAGCTGATCCGACGCGCCCCGGAGCTGGCGCTGAACCGGTAGGCGGAATCCGTACAAGTACGGAGGACAGCCTGGCGGCGCAGCCGTAGCGTCCGACACGGTGCAGTTCGACCCCAAACGAGGTTCTGCATGAACCGTGGAGGGAGGAGGGGCAGATGAGCGAACATCGCATCAACACGGTGCGCGCGATCCTCATCATGGTGTTGGGGGCCGCGTTCCTCGCGCCCGCAGCCCTGCCGGCAGCCGCGAACCAGGTTCCGGATCAGGTCCTAGTTCCGGATCAGGTCCTGGCCTGGAATCAGCACGCCTACAACGAGCTGGTCGTCGGGCAGGGACCGTTCTCGGTGCAACATCTCGCCATGGTGCACGGCGCCATCTACGACGCCGTGAACGCGATCGACGGCGGCTACGAGCCCGTCCTGGTAGCGCCGCCGGCTCAGCCGACCTACTCGAAGGACGCGGCCGCGGCGACAGCCGCGTACGAGGTACTGCTGTACCTGCTCCCGTCGAGGGCCTCGCAGCTGGCCGAGTACTACAACGACTCCCTGGCTGTGATCCCCGACGGTCAGGACGAGCAGGGGGGCATCAACGTCGGGATTGCTGCCGCCGACGCGTGGAAGGCAGTGCGGGCGGACGACGGGCGGCCCGGGACGCCGTCGTTCACGACGTTCTCGTGGACCGTCGGCTTTGGCCCTGGAGAGTGGCGGCCCTTCGCCGACGGGCTTGCCGGGAACAACTTCAAGTGGATCGGGGACGTCGACCCGTGGCTTGTCCCCGACCCCTCCATGTTCGCGACCGATGGCCCTCTACCACTCGGGAGCGGCGCGTATGCGACGGAGTTCGACCAGGTCAAGTCGCTCGGCGCCGCGACCGGCTCGACCCGGACCGCCGACCAAACCGCCATGGCGCTGTTCTGGTCCGACAACGCCTTCGCAATGTGGACACGGATCTTCCGGCAGCTGTCGACGTCACAAGAGCTCTCGGTCGTCCAGAACGCCCGGTTCTTCGCGATGCTGTACCTCACCGCGGCCGACGCGCAGATCGCGTGCTTCCAGGACAAGGAGCGGTGGGGGTTCTGGCGGCCGCAGACCGCGATCCAGCAGGCCGACGACGACGGCAACCCCCTGACGGTGGCCGATCCGAACTGGAGGCCGCTCCTCGCGAATCCTCCGTATCCGGAGCATCCCTCAGGACACAACTGCGTGAGTTCCTCGTTCGTCGAGACGCTGGAGGACTTCTTCGGGACGAATCAGATGTCGTTCAGCGCCACGGACTCCAGGTTCGGGATCACCCGGTCGTTCACCAGGTTCTCGCAGGCCATCGCGGAGATCCGACTCGCGCGGGTCTATGGAGGGATCCACTTCATGACGGCGGATGCGAACGGCGCCGCACTCGGGAAGCACGTCGCACAGTATCGGGAGGGTCATTACTTCCAGCTCATCTCGGCGTAGGGTTTCGACCGACGATCCACTGCCGTGGGGAGCGTGGGGTGCGATCTTCCGCAAGGCCGTCGGCCGATCGGCGAGACCCGGCGCTCGATGCACCGGCACTCCAGTCGTTCCGGGCCTCGCTCCGAGGGCAGCTGATCCTGCCCTCGGACGAGGCCTACGAGGCGGCGCGCCGAGTGTGGAACGCGTCCATCGACAGGCGACCCGCCCTGATCGCGCGCTGCTCGGGTGTCGTCGACGTCGTCCGGGCGATCGGGTTCGCTCGCGACCACGACCTCCTCCTGGCGGTCCGGGGCGGGGGACACAACGTCGCGGGGCACGGGACCTGCGACGGTGGGATCGTCATCGATCTGTCCTCGATGCGAGGGATCAGTGTCGACCTCGCGCGACGAACGATCCGGGTCGAGGCGGGCGCCACGTGGCGCGACGTCGACCACGAGTCGCAGGCCTTCGGGCTCGCGACGACCGGCGGGCTCGTCTCGACCACCGGGATCGCCGGGCTCACGCTCGGCGGGGGCTTCGGGTGGCTCATGCGCCGGCACGGGCTCGCCTGCGACAACCTCATCTCGGCGGAGGCGGTGACCGCCGGCGGCAGGATCGTGCGCGCAAGCGACGAGGAGAACGAGGACCTGTTTTGGGGCCTGCGCGGTGGCGGTGGGAACTTCGGGATCGTCACGGCGTTCGAGTACCGCCTCCACCCGGTCGGGCCGATCGTCGCGGCCGGCGCTGTCTTCTTCCGCGCCGAAGAGGCCGCCGACGTGCTGCGGTTCTACCGCGATTGGGCGGCGGAGGCTCCTGACGAGCTGACGACGGTGGTGACGCTCGGCACGGCAGGCGCTGCCCCGTTCTTGCCACCGGAATTGCACGGCAGGAAGGTGGCGATCGTGAGCGGGTTGTACACCGGCGATCCGGAGGTGGGAATGGAGGCACTCGGACCCCTCAGGGAGCTCCCTTCCGCGGTGGCCGACATCACCGGCCCGATGCCATACCTCGCCATGCAGACGCTCGTCGACGGGCAGTGGGAGCCCGGGGCGCACAACTACTTCAGATCTGGCTTTCTCCGCGGCTTGGAAGATGGTGCAATCCGGGCGCTCCTCGATTCAATGGAGCGCTGCGGGTCGCCCGACTCGAAGATCCAGATCTACCAGCTGGGTGGTGCCGTGGCGCGGGTCGCAACAGACGCGACGGCCTTCGGGCCACGCGACGCTTCCTACCTGCTGAACGTTGCCGCTCGTTGGAAGGATCCGGCAGAGTCACGCATACATGAGGCCTGGGCAAACCAGGCCGACGGTGAGTTGAGGCGGTTCGTTACGGGCCGCGTGTACATCAATTTCCTGGGTGAGGAGGGGCACGATCGCGTGCGCGACGCGTACGGCGCGGACACCTACCCGCGGCTCGTCGAACTCAAGGACCGCTACGATCCGACGAACCTCTTCCGCGTCAATCAGAACATCCGCCCGAGCCCGGGCGATCCGTTCCGTTTCCCCGCCACGCCGCGGGGCTGGCTTCAGTAGACTCAACTGACGGCCGAGAGACGGACATCGGATTGTCTGGTACATCCTCGGCTAGCCCCACTGGAGCGCTGGAGTTGGGCCGGCAGACAATCCCATCGGCGCAGCTCAGAGCCTCGGACCGGTTGTTCTTGGAACGGATACTGCGCGTCCGGGAACGGATCCGCGCCGCTTGCGCTGCTCACAGTGCGGACTCGAGACGCCGGTGCCGTCGCAGTGCCTGAAACGACTTCAGTGCGTGAAGCACTCACGGACGCCCTCGGTTGCGCGGGGCCCGAGGGCGGTCCGGTCGTCCGGCGTTCCTGGCCCGCCTCCCAAGACGCCGCTCCGCTTGTGACAAAATCGTTCTTGTTCGATCAGGAACGATCGTCCTAGAATCGACCGTTGCCGGGTCCGACGGCGAGGACTGAAGCGTGGACGCACCGCTTCGAGTTGAGAGGCATCGCCGCATCCTCGAGGTGCTGCACGACCGCGAGGCGGTGCGGGTCTCCACCCTCTCGGAGATCCTGGGGGTCTCGGAGGTCACCGTTCGCCGGGATCTGGAGGGGCTCGAACGCCGTGGCCTGCTCGAGCGGACCCACGGTGGAGCCGTCAGTGTCCAGCGGATGCGCGAGGAGCCCCGCTACGTCGACTCCATCACCGTCCACTCGGAAGAGAAGCGGCTGATCGGGCGGGCCGCCGCGGCGCTGGTGGAACTCGGCGACACGGTCTTCCTGAACAGCGGCACGACCACGCTCGAGGTGTTCCGCCACATCACCGCGCCCGCGGTGAAGGTCGTCACGAACAGCGTCGGGATCGCCCTGGAGGCCGCCGGCCGGGATGTCGAGCTGATCCTGCTGGGCGGCACGTACCGGGCCGCGTCGAACTCGCTGGCCGGCCCCATCGCCACCGCGACGCTGCGGACGGTGACGGCGACCCGGGCCTTCATCGGGGTCGAGGGGGTCAGCCCCCGTTCCGGCATCACCACACCGACCGTCGCCGAGGCGGAGGTGGCCCGGCTCATGATCGAACGGACCCGGGGTGAGATCGTGATCGTGGCGGACCACTCGAAGCTGGGGACCGTGGCCGACTTCACGATCGCCGAGCTCGACCGGATCGGGCGGCTGGTCGTGGACCCGGGGGTCGGCGACGAGTACCGGCAGGAGCTCGCCGACCTCGGCGTCGAGCTGCTGATCACGGAGGAGGCCGCGCTCGCCGGGTCGAGGCCGCAGTGGCAGGGGGCCTGAGCGGTGGACCGGAGCACCTTCGAGGCCGAGGCGGACCGCCTGCTCGAGGCGGCTCGCGGCGAGGGGATCACCCTTCGCCTGGTGGGGGCCCTGGCCTTCGCCCGTCGCTGCCCGGCCCACCGGCACCTCCAGGACCGGCTGGGCAGGCATTACACCGATATCGACTTCGCCGCCTACGGCCGCGACGCGGGAAGGATCCGCAAGCTCCTGGCTCGGGAGGGATACGTCGAGGATCCCCAGATCTATGTGGACTCGGAGGGGTCCCGACTCGTCCTCGAGCACACCCGGACCAAGCTGCACGTCGACGTGTTCCTGGACAAGCTGGAGTTCTCCCACACCATCTCGTGGAAGGGGAGGCTGGAGCGCGACGATTCCACCATCCCGCTGGCCGAGATGCTCCTGCAGAAGATGCAGATCGTCGAGATCAACGAGAAGGACGTGATCGACACGATCATGCTGCTGCTCGAGCATCAGCTCGGCGACACCGACGACGAGACCGTGAACGTGGGGCTGGTGGCCGGGTTGTGCGCGAAGGACTGGGGCCTGTGGCGGACCCTGACCATGAACCTGGACAAGGTCCGCCGGCTGGCCCGCACCTACGACGGCCTGTCGGACCCGGAGAAGGCGCGAGTGGGTGCGCAGGTGGAGTCGGCGCTGGCCCGCATCGAGGAGGAGCGCAAGAGCCTCGGATGGAAGCTCCGGGCCAAGGTGGGCGACCGGAAGAAGTGGTACCGGGACGTCGGAGAGCTGGCGCCCATGGCAGGGGAGCACTGAGAGCGCCGTGCCGCTGTTCCGGAGGAAGGGCGCCGCCGGTGGGGAGCCGACCCGGCTGTTCTACGCCAGCGACATCCACGGCTCCGAGCCGACCTACCGCAAGTTCCTCAACGCCGCGAAGTTCTACGGCGTCGACGCGCTCGTCTTCGGGGGCGACCTCATGGGGAAGCTGCTGATCCCCATCGTTCGGGGCGCGGAAGGCACGTGGCGGGCCCGGCTGCAGGGCCAGAAGCACCACCTGACCACGCCCGAGCAACTCGTGCAGTTCCGGAAGAAGCTCGACACTCTCGGGTTCTACTCGTTCGAGTGTGACCCCGAGGAGTACCGCTGGTACGAGGGACACCAGGACCGGATCGACGCGAAGTTCGACGAGCTGGCCAAGGCCAAGCTCGCCGAGTGGGTGGCCCTGGCGGAGGAGCGCCTGGCCGGCACCCCCATCCGGGTCTACCTGTGCGGGGGCAACGACGACACCGACGAGTGCCTACTGGCGCTGGACGAGGCGGCGCGAGATCGCGTCGTGACCTGTGAGAACAGGATCGTGGAGATCGACGACGATCACGTGATGGCCACGGTCGGGTACTCCACGCCCACGCCGTGGGAGACGCCCCGGGAGCGGAGCGACGATCAGATCGGCGAGGTCATCGAGAAGCTGATGTCCGAGGTGGCGGACCCGTCGCGCTGCGTCCTGAACTTCCACTGCCCGCCTCTCGACTCCGGCCTGGACACCTGCATGAAGCTCGATGCCTCGGTCTGGCCGCCGGCTCCGATCATCGAGCACGGCCAGCCCGTCTATTACGGAGCGGGGAGCCGGTCGGTCACGGAGGCACTGGATCGGTACCAACCCACCGTCGGCCTGCACGGCCACATCCACGAGTCCAGGGGGTCCGCCCGGTTCGGGCGGACCACCGCGTTCAATCCTGGCAGCGAGTACGGAGAGGGGGTGTTGCGCGGGGTCATCGTCGCCATTCGCGGGGGACAGTTGACCGGCCACCAGTTCACCTCTGGCTAGGCGGACTGAAGAGAGGAGTCGCGAGGAGGAGGAATGGCTGAAGCGGAAGCGGTCGTTCCACAGGTCTTCACCAGACGAGCCTCCAGACTCGTCCGAGTGATGTCGCCGTACTCGGCGTTCATCTACAACATCCTGACCATGGGGCTCATCTTCCCCTGGACCTACGTCTGGGCCCCCACGGCGTTTCAGGGGTCGAACCTCGTGCTCGGGATCCTGTTCGCCTTCCTGTTCGAGTTGCCCATCGCCCTGGCGTACACGTGGCTGGCTACCTCCCTGCCGCGATCGGGTGGCGACTACGTGTTCCAGAGCAGGGTGTTCGGGGGCGGGTTCGGGTTCACCGTCGTGTTCGCGTTCTTCGTCGTGTGGATCCTCCAGTGGGTGGCGCTGTCCGGCTGGCTGATGGCGACGCTCGGGCTGGCGCCGACGTTCATCGGCCTGGGCGTGGCCACCAAGATCCACGCCTTCACCAGCTGGGGAACGTGGTGCGCCACGTCCGGCGGCATCATCACGATCAGCATCCTGAACGCGCTGGTGTCGCTGGTCCTGCTGGTCAGCGGCTTCAAGAACTACGTCCGGTTCCAGTACCTGATGTGGTACGCGATCCTGGCATCGTTCGGGTTGATGCTGATCCTGTTCTTCACCACGAGCCACGGCGCGTTCGTGAGCCACATCAACTCCTTCGCCGCGTCCGTCGACGGGACGAAGAACTTCTTCGGAGCGGCCAAGTCGGCGGCCGCCCACGCGGGCGTCAACTTCAACCCGCCCTTCTACCTGTTCGGCACCTTGATGGTCGCGCCCATCGCCTGGACCAGCCTCCAGTGGGCCAGCTACTCGGTGGAGCAGGGCGGCGAGATCAAGAACGCCCACGTGTTCCGCAACCAGCTGTTCATCATCGTGGGGTCGCTCGCCGTGACGGCGGGGCTGCTGATCCTGCTGGCGGTGGCCATGCGCCACGGGATCGGCCAGGACGGCATCCTCACCGCATCGTCCGGATACTGGCTGGGCAACAGCAATGCGCTGATCGGCGGGGCCATCCTGATGCCGAACTTGCTGGCGATCGCGTTGACCACCAGCCCCGTGCTGATCGCGATCATCGGGTTCGGCTACATCCTGAACTCGTTCCAGATCGTCTGTAACTGCTACATCGGGTGCACCCGGATCATGGTGGCCCAGGGGCTGGACGGCCTGCTGCCTGACTGGTTCTCGCGGGTCAACGCCCGGCTGAAGACGCCGGTGAACGCGCACGTGGCGTACTTCCTGGCGTCCATCCCGGTGATCTGGGCGTTCAACAAGGTGGCCGACTGGAGCACCAAGTGGGCCCTGGGGGTGACCTTCGCCAACGGCGCGGTGATGACGCTCTCGGCCCTGGCCGCGGCATTACTCCCGTACCGGGCGCGGGCGCTGTATCAGGCCTCGCCGGGCGCGAAGTTCCGGTGGGGGAACATCCCGCTGGTCACGGTCCTGGGCGGGCTCGGCTTCGCGCTGGGCGCGTTCATGGTGGGGTCGTTCCTGTTCGTGAAGGACCTCGGGCTCGCCTACAGCAACGGCAAAACGCCGTACATCATCGTGTTGCTGACGGCGGTGTTCGGGTTGCTCGTGTACTTCATCATGCGGACGTTCCGCGCGCAGAAGGGCGTCAAGGTGGAGTACGCGTTCGCGGAGATCCCACCCGAGTAGTGCAGCCTCGGTCGGTGGGGCGGGGCCGGTCCCCGCCCCACCACCGTCCGTCGGGCATGGACAGGGCGCGAGCGGTCGTCGTCGGGGGCGGGGTCACCGGATGCAGCGTGGCCTACCACCTGGCCAGGGCCGGGTGGACCGACGTGCTCCTGGTAGAGAAGGGCCAGCTGACCAGCGGGGCCACGTGCCATGCGGCGGGGCTCGTGACGCAGTTCAATCCCTCGCCGACCATGATGCGGTTCCGCCGGTACTCCATCGAACTGTATCGCGAGCTCGGGGTGTTCGAGTCCGTCGGGAGCCTCCGGCTGGCCTCGACGTCGGAGCAGCTCATGGAGCTCCGGCGCGGGGCGAGCCGGGCGCGGGCGATCGGGCTCGACGTCGAGCTCCTGTCCCCCGACGAGGCCCTGGCACTCCTGCCGGCCATGAGCGGTGAGTCGCTGTACGGGGCGGTGTGGGTCCCCGGGGACGGTCACCTCGACCCGCACACCGCGACCTACGCGCTGGCGAAGGCCGCCACGGAGCTCGGCGCCCGGATCCGCACCGGCGTCCGGGTCACCGGGATCGAGCTTGGGCCGCGCCGCGAGGTCAGCAGGGTCCACACCGACCAGGGGCCGATCGACGCGGAGATCGTGGTCAACGCGGCGGGGCTGTGGGCCCCCCGGATCTCGGCCATGGTCGGCGGGTTCACGCCGTCCACCCCGGTCGACCACCAGCACGTCGCCATGAAGGCCGTCCCGGGCCACGAGCTGCCCCGGGACATGCCCTGCTTCCGGGACCCCGACAACCTGGTGTACGGGAAGTCGGAGTCGGGGGGTGTCGTGTTCGGCGGCTACGAGGGGAATCCCCACGCCCGGTGGGTCGACGGGGCGCCGTGGGGGCACTCCGGGCGGTCGCTCCCTCCCGACCAGGAGCGCTTCGAGCCCCTCCTGCACGGCGCGGCCCGCCGGTTCCCGTTCCTGGCCGACGCCGAGATCGTGAAGATCGTCTGCCATCCCGACGCGATGACCCCGGACGCCAACCCGCTCCTCGGGCCGTACCCCGGGATCCGAGGCTTCTACCTGGCCGCCGGCCTGTCGCTGAACGGCTTCGGCGGCGCCGGCGGGCTGGGACGCGCGCTGGCGGAGGTCATCACGACAGGGGACAGCGAGCTCGACCTGTACGGGTACCGGCCGTGGCGATTTGGCCGGGCCCACCAGGACCCCTCGTGGTCCGCCGAGCTGGCCCGAGAGACGTACCGGTACTACTACCTGCTGCGCTACCCGTTCGACTACGACGAGTGGGGTCGGCCCCGGCGGGTCGGCCCGCTGCACGGACGTCTCCAGGACCTGGGGTGCGTGTTCGGTTCCAAGAACGGGTGGGAGCGGGCCGAATGGTTCGAGCCGGGGCGGCCGTGGCGGCGGGCCGGGGCCGACCAGCGGTCGTGGCGATGGGGGAGGCCTCCCTACCTGTCGCTGCTGGAGGAGGAGCACCGGGCCTTCCGCGAACGGGTCGGGATCATCGACATGACCTCGTTCGGCAAGATCGAGGTGAGCGGCCCCGGGGCCCTGCCGCTGCTCGAGCGGGTATCCGACAACCTGATCGACCGGCCCGTCGGGACCGTGGTGTACACGCAGTGGCTGAACCACCGAGGCGGGATCGTGGCCGATCTCACGGTGACCCGGCTGGGGGAGCGCCGGTTCCGGGTTGTCACCGGCGCGGCGTACGTGGAGAGCGACGTCGGATGGCTGCGCTCGAACGTCCGGGAGGAGGACGCGCCGGTCGAGATTCAGGAGTCGAGCGAGGAGCTGGCCGTGATCGGGATGTGGGGGCCCCACGCTCGCGACGTCCTGTCCGCCGTGACCGAGGACGATGTCTCGGGCGACGGCTTCCCGATGTTCACGGGCCAGGCGATCCGGGTCGGCGGCGCGGAGGCGTGGGCCCAGCGGATCACCTACGTGGGCGAGCTGGGATGGGAGCTGTACGTGCAGCCGGACTGGGCCGTGCAGGTGTGGGACCGGCTCGTCGCCGCCGGCGAGCCGTTCGACATCCGCCCCGGGGGTTACCGTGTGCTGGACTCGCTTCGGATGGAGAAGGCCTACCGGTACTACGGCACGGACCTCACCTCGCTCGACACTCCGTACGAGTCGGCCCAGGGGTTCTGCGTGAAGCTCGACAAGGGGCCGTTCATCGGCCGGGATGCGCTGGTGGAGGCGAAGCGCCACGGCCTCCGGCGCCGGATCCGCACCCTCGTCGTTGGCGACGAGGACTACCTGCCCATGTATGGCGGCGAGGCCGTGCACGCCGACAGCACCGTGTCCGGTCGGGTCACGAGCTGCGCGTACGGGTTCACGGTCCGGCGGAACGTGGCGTCCGCCTACCTGCCCATCGAGCTCGGGCCGGGCGCCCGGGTGGAGGTGGAGATCTTCGGGCGGCTGGTCCCGGCCGAGGTGAGGGAGGACGTGCTGTACGACCCCGAGCGCCGAAAGACGCTGGCATGACCATCGAGGAGGTCGTGGGCCGGGTCTCGCTGTGGCGAGGCGTCCCGGTGTCCGTGTCTCCGCTGTCCGGTGGGCTCACCAACGAGAACTACGTGGTCCAGGCGGACGGCGACCGGTACGTGGTGCGCATCCCCGGGCGGTCCACGGAGCTCCTGGCGGTAGATCGCGCCAACGAGGTCCACAACACGAAGGCCGCCGCCTCCACCGGGGTCGGGCCGCGGGTCCTGGAGCACCTCCCCGACCTCGACGTGGTGGTGCTGGAGTTCATCCCCGGCCCCACGATGTCGGGCGAGGCGCTCCGCGCCCCCGGCATGGCGGCGCGGATGGCGGAGTCTCTCCGGCGCCTGCACGCCGGGCCGCGGTTCCTGCTCGACTTCGACATGTTCCGCCTGATCGAGTACTACCTTCGGATCGTCGACTTGCACGGCGTCCGGATCCCGGATGGCTACCGGGACCGGCTGGGCACGGTGGGCGAAATCGAGCGGGCCCTGGCCGTGCACGCGCTCCCAACGGTGCCCGCGCACAACGACCTCCTGGCTGAGAACTACATCGACGACGGGCGCCTGCTCCGCATCGTCGACTACGAGTACAGCGGGAACGGCGACCCCTGCTTCGAGCTCGGCAACACGGCCCAGGAGTGCGGCTTCGGCCCTGACCTCCGGAAGGACCTGAGCCGCGCGTACTTCGGCCGGGCCGATCCCGTGCTGCTCGCCCGGATGAACCTGTTCGCGCTGATGTCGGACGTCGGCTGGACCCTGTGGGGAGCCATCCAGGCCACGGTCTCGGCCATCGACTACGACTTCTGGGGGTACGCTTCGGAGAGGTGGGATCGCGCGGTGTCGGTCCTCGACTCCGAGGCGTTCCACCGGTGGCTGAAGGAGGCGGCGACGGCGTGAAGGTCCTGGCCTCGCCGGAGGCGGTGTCGTTCATCCGCGAGCAGGGCGGCACGCTGTTCGTGTGGGCCGACGTGGCCGAGTGCTGCACCGGACCGCTCACGTTCCTCGAGGCGTCCACGGACTCCCCCGGCGTCGACCACCCCTTCCGGCGCCTCCACGGCGAGGACTTCGACCTGTTCGTGGACCTCGGGGACCGCACGCCGCCCGACGAGCTCCACGTCGACATGAAGGGCTGGCGCCGCAAGCACGTCCGGGCCTATTGGAACGGCTGCGCGTACGCCCTGGATCCGGAGACGCTCGGCAGCGCCAGAGAGCCGTAGGCGCCCGCAAGGTCAGGCCCGGATCCGTTCGCCCTTGGGGTCGAACAGGGGCTCGGCCCTCACCTCCGCGTCCACCCGGCGGCCGAACACCTCCACGGTGACCGCCGTGCCCGGTTCGGAGAGCTCGATCGGCATGTATGCGTACGCGATGCTCGAGCCCACGCTGTAGCCCTGGCCGCCCGACGTCACGCGGGCCACCACCCGGTCCCCCGAGCGGACCGGCTCGTTTCCGAGCGCGACCGATCGCTCGTCGCCCAGGACCAGGCAGCACAGCCTCCGGGTCAGCCCCGCCTCCTTCGCCCGTTCCAGCGCCTCCTTGCCGATGAACGCGATGGGTTTTCCGAGCTTCACCGCGAACCCCAGCCCGGCCTCGTAGGGGTTCTCCTCCGGCGTGATGTCCGCGCCCCACACCCGGTACCCCTTCTCCAGGCGCATGGAATCGATGGCCCGGTACCCGGCGGGGACCACGCCGTGGGGCTCGCCCGCCTCGATGAGCGTGTCCCACAGACGGGCCGTGAAATCCATGGGCGGATACAGCTCCCAGCCCAACTCGCCGACGTAGGTCACCCGGAGGGCGACGCAGGGGACGTCGCCCACCGTGATCTCGCGGGCCCGCATGTACGGGAATCCCTCGTTCGACAGGTCGTCGGGGCAGACCCCGGACAGGATCGCCCGGGCCCGGGGCCCCCACAGGCCCAGGCAGGCCAGGGAGGATGTGACGTCCCGTACGTGGACCGAGCCGTCCTCGGGCCGGTGCCGGCGGATCCACTCCACGTCGTGGTTTCCGAACGCCGTCCCCGTGACGATGAAGAATCGCTCCTCGTCCAGCCGGGTCACGGTGAAGTCGCACTCGATGCCGCCCCGGCGGTTGAGCATCGAGGTGTACGTGACGTTCCCCACCGGCTTGTCCACGTCGTTGTCGCAGAGCCGCTGGAGGAACTCACACGCGCCGGGCCCGGTGATCTCGATCTTGGCGAACGACGTCTCGTCGAACAGACCGGCCCGCTCCCGGGTGGACAGGTGCTCGAGGGGGATGGCGGTGGACCAGTGCTGACCGGCCCAGCCTCGGGGGCGCAGCTCCTCGAACTCGCTGGACTCGTTGCGGCGGAACCAGTTCGGGCGCTCCCAACCGGACTTCTCCCCGAACTCGCAGCCCAGCGCGGCCAGCCGCTCGTACGTCGGCGGCAGCCGCAGCCCACGCGCCGAGGACCGCTCCTCGCCCGGGTAGTGGATGTCGTAGTACGACGAGTAGATCTCGGTGGCCCGGGCCAGCGTGTACCGGCGGCTCCGGTAGTGCCTCCCGAACCGGCGGATGTCCATCTTCCAGGCGTCCATGGACGGCTCGCCCTGGACCACCCACTCGGCCATCATCCGGCCCACTCCTCCGGCGCCCGCGATCCCGTGGGCACAGAACCCCGCCGCCACGAAGAAGCCCCGGACCTCCGACTCCCCCAGGATGAACTCGCCGTCGGGGGTGAACGCCTCCGGCCCGTTGATGAGCTTGACGACCTCGGCCGTCTGGAGCGCGGGGACCCGCTTCTGGGCCCCTTCTGACAGCGGCTCGAACCGAGGCCAGTCCTCCTCCAGGAGCCGGTGGTTGAAGTCGGCCGGGATGCCGTCCAGGCCCCACGGCGCGGGGTCGCGTTCGTACCCCCCCGCCACCAGCCCACCGGCGTCCTCGCGGAAGTACACGAGGAGGTCGGGGTCCCGCATCGTGGGGAAGTCGCGCCGCACACCGTCCAGCGGCTTCGTCACGACGAACTGGTGGGCCATCGGCACGAGCGGGACGGTCACGCCCGCCATGGCGCCCACCTCATGGGCCCACATTCCCGCCGCGTTCACCACGATGGGCGAGCGGATCTCTCCCCCCGAGGTCTGGACGCCCCGCACCCGTCCCCGCTCCATGTCGATCGCCGTGACCCGGGTTCCGGTCAGGATGCGGGCACCTCCCCACCTGGCCCCCTCGGCCAGGGCGAACGTCAGGCTGCTGGGGTCGAGCCACCCGTCGGTGGGCAGGTACGCGGCGCCCACCACGCCCTGCGGATCGAACAGCGGGAACAGGTCGAGGGCCTCATCGGTCGAGATGATCCGGAGCGGGAGGCCGAAGGTCTGCCCCCACCCGGAGAGGCGGGACAGTTCCTCGATCCGCTCGCGCGATGAGGCCAGGCGCAGGCTCCCCACCTCGTGCCACCCGGGGTCCTTCCCGGTCTCCGCGGCCAGACGCCGGTACAGGTCGACCCCGTACATCATCATCCGCGTCAGCGTCACGGTGGCCCGCAGCTGGCCCACCAGGCCGGCGGAGTGGAACGTGGAACCGCTGGTCAGCTCGCTGCGATCGACCAGCACGACGTCGCGCCATCCCATCTGCGTGAGGTGGTAGGCGATGCTGGCCCCGGCAACCCCTCCTCCCACGATGACGGCCTGCGCCTCGTCGGTCACGCCGCCGCCTCGCGGGCGTCCGACAGCCACCGTTCCACCCGCCTGTCGGCGGCGAGGGCCAGTGCCCGGTCGAAGTGCCCCTCCGCGTAGCCCCGATAGTCGAAGTCCAGCGTGGAGATGCTCTGCTGGACCACGCCCCACATGGACTCCCGGAAATCCGACATGATCCGCATCAGCTTCAGGCGCGCGGTCCGGGCCGGCGTGACGTCGCCGAAGTACGCGGTGAGCAGGGCCCCGTCGGCGTAGTCGTCGAACTCGTGGTTGACGGAGAAGTTGCCCAGGTCGAAGAAGACATCGCCCATCCCGGCGTACTCGTAGTCCACGATGAACACGCGGTCCTTCGCCAGGAGGAAGTTCGCGTTCAGCAGGTCGTTGTGGCAGGGCTTGGGCGCCGCGCGACGCCGGGCGAAGGCCTCCTCGATCCGGTGGGACAGCGGGAGCAGCTCGTCGTGGGCTCGAGGGATGACCACCCCCCTGGCCTCCGCGGTCTCCCCATACGCCTTCACCACTCGGTGCGGAGAGAACGTGGACGGCAGGAGCGGGGCCCCGTGGAACGCTCGGATCGCTCCCACGGTGCGGTGCAGGGTCCGGGGTTGCCGCATGGCTTCGACGCCGATCGGCTCGGCCTCGATGAACCGGGTCACCAGGCACCCCAGCTCGGGCAGGAAGGCCACCACCTCGGGGCCGATCCCGACGGCGTGGGCGGCCTCCGCGGCGGCCCGTTCGGCCTCGCGATCGATCCCCAATAGATCGGTGTCCCTGCCCGCCAGCCGGGCAACGAACCGCTGCTCGTCGACCTCGACCAGGAAGTTCTGGTTGGTGATCCCACCGCCCAGGGGCGAGGTCCGCACCCTGGCGGCGCCCGCCCAGGCAGGGACAGCCTCCAGGACACCCTGCAGCCGGCGGTCCGGAGACATAACGGCGGCCATCTCTACCTGAAGGCTAGAGGCATTGATCGTTCCTGGTCAAGAATGAACGAATCTGACCGGTTGGCCGGACCGAGTCCAACCTTGGTTGAAGCCCTCATATCGGTACGAAGCATTTGGACAGGTCAGGTTGGCCGACGGCAGGATGATGCGCCGTTCGGCCGACGCGCGGGTGGGGATTCGGACTCCACCATCCCTGGCCAACGAGGGGGCCCGACGCCGACTCTTCAACCGGAGGGTCGACGCGAGTGGGGAGGAGGCGTGATGCGCCGGTCGCTCAGAACCTTCGTTGTGGTGGCCGTTCTCGCGGCGTTGGCCGGAGGGATGCCCGGGCCGGGGCCGCGAGCGCTTCGGGCCAGCCGAGGTGGGTTCGCCACGGGCTGAACTACCCAGCGGCATCTCGAATGGCGTCCGGGTGCGGATCGCGGCGGTGGAGATCGAGGACTCGTTGTTCATTAACCGAGCTACCGCCAAGGGGTGGCGCAGGCAGAGGGTGTCGATCGCCTCGGCCATGCGAGGCTCGTGAACGTCATCACCTTGGCGCGGTCCCGCGCGCGGGCGCCGGTGTCAGCAGCGGCGTAGCCCGCCTCTCACTCCAACTCCGACAGCCACGCTGGTTCAGCGGGGACTGGGCCCACCCGCAGCGCTCGGATCTCGCCTCTTCGGCCCCGATCGGGCTTCGGTAGACTCCTCGCCAGCAGGGATGAGCAAGTCCGGTGGATTGTCTGCCGGAAAGTCTGCTAGCCCCGCTGGAGGCTGGAGTGCTGGAGTAGCTCAGTCGGCAGAGCACCGCCATGGTAAGGCGGGGGTCCGGGGTTCGAATCCCCGCTCCAGCTCTCGTTTCTGATGGCTACGATCGTGCTTGGCTTTCGCTCGATCAGCCGAAGGTGATCACCCGGACGGGGACGTTCGACATCGCGGGAGACGTGCCACCGGTGAAGTTGCACAGCTTCAGCGTCACCTGGTTGTCGCTCGGGACGCGGACGCCGTAGAAGAGCATGCCCTCCGCAGGCTCCGACTTGAGCGAGAAGACCGCCGCCTCGCCCGCGTGCGCCCCTCCGATACCTTCCCTCAAGTGTTGAGCCTGCGCACAACCTCCTCGGGGCCGGCCACGATCATGTTGTCGCCCGGGTCCAGCATGTCCGGGAGGTCGGTGCCCGGGCGCGCGCCCGAGCCTCGGCGGCGGTACGCCGCCACCCGAAGCCCTGTCGCCGCCCAGCCGTCGAGCTCGGCCCTCGCGATGGCCCTGGTGACGTCCAGTCGCCGGGCGCCCATCTCCAGGCCGCCCAGTCGGAAGGGCCGGACGGCCTGCTCGCCGGTCGCCGCGCTGGCGAACGCCGTCGCCGCCGCCATCGAAGTCGACAGCGTCGCGTCGATGCCGAGCGTCCGGGACGCGTCCTCCGCGAAGTCCTCGTCGAACACCCGCGCCACGGTCCGGATGTGCGGGTTGACCGCGCGGGCCTGCAGGCACACCTCCACGTTCAGCAGCTCGTCGCCGGTCACCGCGAACAGCAGCCCGGCCCGCTCGATGCCGGCGCAGTGAAGGTTCTCCGCCAGCCGGGGATCGCCCTGCACGAACGGCGTCCTGGTCGCCAGCGCGCTGGAGAACCGGGCGTCGATCTCCCGGTCCACGGCCACGGCCGGGACGCCGATCCGGTGCAGGACGTGCTCGATGCGGTAGCCGACGTTCCCGAGCCCCGCCACGATGGCGTGCCCGTGGAGCCGGGCGATCCGCCGGGCCTCCCGGCGGTGGAGCCGGTCCTCGGTCACGGCGGCGGTGGCGAACGAGAACACCGCGCCGACCAGCACGCCCGACGCGATCATGCAGGCGATCGCGAACGCCTTCAGCCCGCCGTGCCGTGGATCGGCGGGATCGACGGGTCCGTTGCCGAACGCGGTGAGCACCGCGTCGTAGAACGCGTGGGTCGGGCCGGTCCCCAGCACCGCGCCGAACACGACGACCATCGTGATGAGCACGGCGACGAGCAGCGCGCCGCTCACCACGAGCGGTCGGGGGATCCGACGCCGAAGTTCGGCGATGCCTCGCGTACGGCGCTCGGTGCGCCGGACTTCGCGCGGCGCCGCGGCCTGCTCCCCGAGGCGGAGCACCTCCATCAGCGGGCCGGCCACCGCCAGCGACTCGCCCTCGGCGATGCGCCGGTCGCTGTCTCCCACCGGACGCCACTCGCCGCCGGCCGGGGTCTCGGCGAGGACCACGCACCGGAAGCGCTGCTCCACTTCGCGGACGCTCGCCCCCGCGAGCGCCGAGCCCCGCTCGAGGACCAGACGGGCCACGGGCACCTCCTCATGGGACAGCCGCATGGTCTCCACCACCTCGCCGCCGAGGGCGGCCAACACGAACGCCGGCGCCGCCAGCGCCGACACGCTGAAGGCGCGGCGCAGCCGGCCGTGGCGCGCGATCTGCTCGGCCAGCACGGGGTCGAACGCTCGCAGGACCAGAGGAACCGAAGGCTCCGCCGCCGTCCCCGCCACGACCGTACGCAGGTTCTCCAGGTCGTCCTCGCCGAGGGCGAGCAGGCAGGCCGCCGAGTCGATCCCGGCCTCGCGGATCACCCGTTCGCGGTCACCGACGAGCGGCGTGACCCGCACCCGGGGGTCGAGGAGGTGCTGCAGGTCCTCCTCGCGGGGGTAGGGCAGCACCGTGACCTCGTCGCCGTCGTCGAGCAACAGCCGGGACACGCGAACCGACAGCCGGCTCAACCCGCCGATCAGGTAGGAGGCCATGGCGCACCGAAGGGTACGCGAGGTCGCCGCCCGTTTCGCGCTGCCGGGCAGCCCGCGGGGCATGCCGGGTGACCTGCCCGATCGGTACACTTCACCTGCCGGGGCCGGCCTTGCCGTACCCGCCGCGCCGGGGCGGGGTAGCTCAGTGGCAGAGCAAGCGGCTCATAATCGCTGTGTCGGCGGTTCGAATCCGCCCCCCGCTACGGACAGAAGAGTTGAGCACCTCCGGCACGACCAGAGGACCAGGACCGAGATGAGGATCGGGGGTCCAGGGGGCCACCAGCCCCGCGAAGCGAAGCGGAGCGGATCAGGCTGCTGGAGTCCCCCTGGCCGAAGCGACACGCCGCAGGCGTGTCGCTGAGGAGGAAAACATGGCCAAGAAGAAGTTCGAGCGGACCAAGCCGCACGTGAACATCGGCACGATCGGCCACATCGACCATGGGAAGACCACCCTCACCGCTGCCATCACCAAGGTCCTGGCCGACAAGGGCCTGGCCGACTTCACCCCCTTCGACGAGATCGACAAGGCGCCAGAGGAGAAGGAGCGGGGGATCACCATCGCCATCGCCCACGTGGAGTACCAGACCGAGAACCGCCACTACGCCCACGTGGACTGCCCCGGGCACGCCGACTACATCAAGAACATGATCACCGGGGCCGCCCAGATGGACGGGGCCATCCTGGTGGTCTCCGCCGCCGACGGCCCCATGCCCCAGACCCGGGAGCACGTCCTGCTGGCCCGCCAGGTGGGGGTCCCCTACATCGTGGTGTTCCTGAACAAGGCCGACATGGTGGACGACCCCGAGCTTTTGGACCTGGTGGAGCTCGAGGTCCGCGAGCTCCTGACCTCCTACGAGTTCCCCGGCGACGACGTCCCGGTGATCGTGGGATCGGCCCTCAAGGCCCTGGAGGGCGACCCCGACGCCGTGGCCAAGATCGAGGAGCTCATGGCGGCCTGCGACTCCTACATCCCCGAGCCCACCCGGGACACCGAGAAGCCCTTCCTCATGTCGGTGGAGGACGTGTTCTCCATCACCGGTCGGGGCACCGTGGTCACCGGGCGGGTCGAGCGGGGCAAGCTGGCCAAGATGTCCGAGGTCGACATCGTGGGCCTGAAGGACACCCGCAAGACCGTTGCCACCGACCTGGAGATGTTCCGCAAGCTCCTCGACGAGGTCCGTGCCGGGGACAACGTGGGGGTCCTGTTGCGGGGGATCGACAAGGACGAGGTCGAGCGGGGCCAGGTCCTGGCCAAGCCGGGGTCCATCACGCCGCACACCGACTTCGCCGCCCAGGTGTACGTCCTCAGCAAGGAGGAGGGCGGGCGGCACACCCCGTTCTTCAAGGGATACAAGCACCAGTTCTACTTCCGGACGACGGACGTCACCGGCTCGATCGAGCTCCAGGAGAACGTCGAGATGATCATGCCCGGCGACAACACCGAGATGACCATCCGGATGGAGAAGCCCATCGCCATGGAGGAGGGCCTGCGCTTCGCCATCCGCGAGGGCGGCCGCACCGTCGGCGCCGGCCGCGTGACCAAGATCGAGAAGTAGGACACCATGCCGAAGACCGACAACCGACCGACGATCACGCTGGCGTGCACCGTGTGCAAGCGGCGGAACTACGTCACCGAGAAGAACCGGCAGAACGACCGGGACCGGCTGGAGCTGATGAAGTACTGCCGGTGGGACCGCCGCCACACCCTCCACCGCGAGACCCGGTAGCTCGGCTAACTGCGCGCGCTGACCTTGCCGTGGCGGATGGCAAACGCCAGCGCCTCGGTCTTGGAGTGCACGCCGAGTTTCATGATCACGTTCTGCACGTGCGTCCGGAGCGTGGCCGGGCTCATGCCGAGCGTCGTCGCGATCACCACCGGCGCCTCGCCGTTGGCCATGTGCTGCAGGATCTCGAGCTCGCGGGCGGTCAGCCGGTCCGCCCGCTGCTGCGAGGTGGCCTGCTCAGCCCGCCGGTGGTGCAGCCGCCCCAAGAGACGTCGCCGCTCACGCGGCCCGAGCAGGTCCGTCCCCGCGGCCGCCCGCCGCACCAGGTCGATCACTGCCGTCACCGGCTCGTACTTCGACAGGTGCCCGGCGGCTCCCGCCTCTACGATCCTGGCGACCAGCAGGTCGCTCTGCTGGGCGAGGAGGGCGAGGACCGCCGCCTCCGGCGCCCCCCGCAACACCGCCCGGACGACGTCCACCGGGTCCCGTCCCGGCGTGTCGAGGTCCACGAGCGCCACGGCGGGGCGGAGCCTCCTCGCGACGTCGTCGACTTGGTCGGCGCCGCCCGCCACGCCGACCACCTCGACGTCCCGCTCGCCGTCGAGCGCCAGGCGAAGGGCGTCCGCGAACATGCGGTGGTCGTCGACGATGAGGACCCGGATCCCGGCGTCTGGCTCGGCCATCGCGCCAATGGTAGGGCCGCCGACGGCCTCGACCGCGCAGCGCGACACCACGGGAAGTTGCCCGGCCGGCGCGACGTTCGATACGGTGAGGTCACCCCAGTCGCCCCGGGGGAGGCCCCGGCTGCTGCCGGCACCGGCGAAAGGGGTTCCCGGACGGAAGCGCCACCCCTGGTGGCCGCCATCCGGTCCACTGACGAGGAGGACTCACGTGGCTCGACTGGAAGGCAAGGTGGCCATCGTGACCGGCGCCGGGCGGGGCATCGGCCGGGCAACGGCCGAGTTGTTCGCCCTGGAGGGCGCGGCGGTCGTGGTGAACGACGTGGACCCGGACCCGGCGAACGAGGCGGCCCAGGCCATCAAGGAGGCCGGAGGCCAGGCCCAGGTCTCGACCCACAACACCGTGGAGCTCGACCAGGCCCATGCCATGGTCGAGGCCGGGGTGGGGGAGTTCGGTACCGTCGACATCCTGGTCAACAACGCCGGGATCACCCGCGACAAGACGTTCCACAACCTCGACGACGAGACCTGGGACTTCGTGCTCGACGTCAACCTCAAGACGGCGTTCCACTCGAGCCTCGCGGCCGTGCGGCACATGCGCCAGCGGGCGAAGGAGGAGATGAGCACGCAGGGGAAGCCGGCCCACCACCGGAAGATCACGTTCACCACGTCGACGGCCGCGCTGGTCGGCAACGCCGGCCAGGCGAACTACACGGCCGCCAAAGGGGCCCTCGTGGGGCTCACCCGGACGCTGGCGCGCGAGCTCGGTCCGTTCCACGTGAACGTGAACGCGGTGGCTCCCGGCTTCATCGAGACCCGCCTCACCGCGTCGAAGGGGGAGGCGTCCGACCTGGGAGTCCCCGAGCCCAATCGGCAGATGGCGCTGATGATCATCGCGCTCGGCTACTACGGGCAGCCCGAGGACGTCGCGAAGGTCCACGCGTTCCTGGCCAGCGAGGACTCCGACTACGTCTCCGGCGTGATCATCCCGGTGTCCGGTGCCATGCTGGGAGCGTGAGTCGGGCATGCCGCTGAACACACAGCTCATCGGGAAGACGTACGACGAGATCGAGTTCACCGTGGAGCGCGACCGGGTGAACCAGTTCGCCGACGCGATCGGCGAGCAGGATCCGGTGTTCCGGGACCCTGAGGCGGCGAGGGCCGCCGGCTATCCCGACCAGGTGGCGCCGCCGACGTTCATCACGGTGATCCAGCTCATGACCAGCGGCCAGGTGGTTCTGGACCAGGACCTCGGTCTGGATTACTCGCGGGTGGTTCACGGCGAGCAGTCCTACCGGTACGAGCGGCCGCTGGTCGTGGGCGACTCGATCAAGGCCACGCCCCGCCTGGCGAGCATCGAGGCGAAGAAGTCGAACGAGTTCCTGACCATCGAGGCGGAGGTTCACGACGCGAAGACCGGCGAGTTGGTCGTCACCGCGCGGTCGACGCTGATCTCCCGAGGGACGGGAGGCGCCAAGTGGCCGTCCAGGTGAGCTTCGACGACCTGAAGGTCGGCGACGAGATCCCGGTGCGCTCCAAGGTCGTGAAGCGCGAGGCGGTCAAGGCGTACGCCGACGCGTCCGGCGACCAGAACCCCATCCACCAGGACGAGAGCTTCGCGAAGATGGTGGGCCTGCCGGGCATCATCGCCCACGGCATGTTCACGATGGCCCACCTGAGCTCCACCCTGACCTCGTGGCTCGGCGACCCGGCGGCGCTTCGGGCCATCGACGTCCAGTTCCGGGCTGTGGTGGAGATGGACGAGACCATCGAGGCGGGCGGGAAGATCGCCGACCTCGACCCCGAGACCCGCACGGCGAAGCTCGACGTGTGGGTCCGGCTCGAGCGAGCGGGGGTGACGGAGTATCCGATCAAGAACTCGACGGCCGAGGTCCGCCTGGGGTGAGGCCGTACCGAACCGAATGCGCGAGGGGCGGGCCGCGGGCCCGCCTCCGTCGTTGCGGGCCGTTTCCTACCGGGGCGTAACCTACCGGCCGGTAGCGGAGTCGAAGTGGGGTGCCGGATGGTGACCGCCGAGCTCCTGGCGGACTGTCGGCGGGGCGACCGCCAAGCATTCGAGGAGCTCGTCCGGCTCACCCACCGGCGCGTCTACAGCCTGGCGTATCGCCTCACGGGCGACCGCACCGAGGCCGAGGACGTGGCACAGGAGGCCTACCTCCGGATGTTCCGGGGGCTGGCCGGCTTCCGGGAGGAGGCTCGGTTCGAGACATGGATGCACCGCATCGTCACGAACTGCGCGATCAGCATGCTGAAGCGCCGCGGCCGGTTCGGCGACGTGCTCGCCGAGGAGCCGGCGGACGTCCCGGTGCCCGATTCCACCGCACCACGGCTGGCCGACCGCGACGCGCTGTCGCGAGCCATGGCCACATTGCCGGAGGGGCAGCGGGTCGTCCTGCTGATGAAGGACGTGTACGACCTGTCGTGCCGGGAGATCGGCGAGGAGGTCGGGATCGAGGAGGGCGCTGTGAAGGTGCGACTGCACCGGGCCCGCAAGCGGCTGAAGGAGCTCCTCGATGACACGCACGAGCAGGCGGGTCAGGTGTGAGGACGTCCGGGAGCTCCTTCCCGAGTACGCGGAGCCGGGCCCCCGGCCGGCCGGCCCGCTCGAGGTCCATCTGGCGTCGTGCGTGGGGTGTCGCGCGGAGCTGGAGCAATACCGCTCGCTGCTGAGCTCCCTCGCCGCCTACCGCGAGGTGGAGGTCGCCGTTCCCGACGGGTATTTGAACGGCGTCCTGCACGCGGCCCGGATCGCGTCGTACCGGCGGCTGGTCCCCACCCGCGCGCACCTGCGGGCGACGTCGGTCCGGGTCGGATCGGCGGTTCGCCGCCACGACAGGGGCCTGCGCTATGCCGCTGCCACCCTCGGCGGGGCCGCGGCCGGGGCGACGGCCATCGCCATCGTGTGGTGGTCGATCGCCCGCCGCGCCATGTCCGGCGCCGGCGCGCTGTAGCTCTCCCGGTTCGGCTACTCCCGGCCGGCGCGGGTCGTGGCCCGCGACAGCCCGCTGGCGAGGGTCTGCATGGTGGATCCGATCTGGTCCACCACCACCTCCACGTCGCGGTCGAACCGGTCCCCGATGACCACCGCCGTCCGGTCCAGCCGGTCGGCCAGCGCGGTCGCCGCCCGGGCCACCGTGTCGACCGTGTGCTTGTTCTCCCGCCGGAACAGCTCGCCAAGGATGGCCAGGCGCTCGTCCATGGTCTCGCTGATCTCCTGGGGCATGGCGGCGGCCAGTTCCTTGATCGCCCTGATGGCCTCCTTGGCGGCGGCCTGCTCCTCGATGACGGCCAGGCGCTCGGCAATGGCCATGTTGTCCGAGCGGATCAGTTGTGCCAGCGCGGCCATTCGGTCGCCGAGGGCCTGGGTCACGGCGTCCTGCAGCCGGCGAGCCGAGGCCTCGGTCCGCTCCTCGATCATGCGGGAGGTGGCCTCGGCCCGTTCTTCGATCAGCCGGACGGTGGCAACGGCCTGCTCGGCGAGCTGGTGGGAGATGTCGTCGGACCGCTCCTCGATCAGCCGCGCCGCCTGCTGCGCGCGCTCCTCGATCAGGCGACCGGTTGCGTCGGCCCGCTCGCCCACGGTGCGCATCACGGTCTCCTCGAGCTTCACCCGCGACCAGTCGATCGCTCGCCCGAGCTCCATGGTCGCGGGGGACAGCCGGGACTCGAGCACCTCGTCGAACGTCTGCGCGGTCCGCTCCGTGATCGACTCCTCGAGGGCTCCCAGCCCCTCCCGGACGGTCCGGTCGGTTCGCTCGAGGCGCTCGTCCACGAGCTGCTGCGCCCGGTCGATGCTCCCTTCAAGGTCGCGGGACAGGACCGAGAACCGCTCGTCCATGGCCGCGGTCAGGTCGACGAAGCGCCGGTCCATCACGGCGACGAAGTCGGCCATGCCGACCGAGACCGCGCGCAGGATCTCCTGGTGAACCCGACGATCGATCTCGTCCACGGACCACCCCAGGGCGGCCTGGACCAGCTCGGACAGCCGGCCGAGACGCTCGTCGATGTCGCGGGTCGCGTCGGCGCCGGCCTCGCGGGCCCTGGCCACGAGCCGGGCGCGCATGTCCTCCGACTCGGCGCGCATCTGGTCCGCCAGGTCGGCCATGCGCTCGTGCAGGGCCACCGAGACGCGATCGGCCGCCTCCACCGCCGCGGCCCGGACTCCCTCGACCTGGTCTCGCACCTCCTCGAGCTTGAGGCCGTGGTCCTGCAGCCGGGCCATGGTCTTGCTCTCGACCACGGCGAGCGCCTCGCCCAGCAAGTGGGCGTGCTGCTGCAGGCGCTCGAGGATCGCGGCGAGATGCTCCGCGACGGCCTCGCGCAGTCGCCCCTCGGCCTCGACCGCCGCCAGGTCGAGCCGTTCGGCCAGCCGCTCCTCGACACGGGCGCCCTCGGCGACCACGACGCCGTCGGTGTGTTCGGACACCCCCTGGATCCACTCGACCAGGGCATGGTCGCGCGCGAACAGGTAGTCGACCACCTGGCCCAGGTATTCCTGGACGGCCGTCAGGCGGTCGGCCACCGGTCGCAGGTCGACGTCCATCGGCCGCTGCTCGCCGCCCTCCCGGGGGCCCGAGTCGAGCCGAAGCGCGAGCTCGGCGATGAGGGCGGTCACCTCGGCCAGGCCGAGGTCGAGCCCCTCCTGGAGCCGGCGGGCGGACTGCCGGACGCCGTCGAGCCCGACCTCCACCGCCTCGAGGCGGTTCGAGACGACGGCCATGCCGAGCGCCTCCGAAGCTCCCGAAGGGCCCTCGGTGCTGCCGACCTGCGCAAGCGCCTCGGTCAGGGACCGCGCGGTGCGCTCGATCTGCTCGAGGTTCCCCTCGATGCGTCGGGAGGACTCGCGGACGCCGTCGAGCCCCGCCTCCATCGCCGTCAGGCGCTCCTGGAACGGAGCCAGGTCCGGTCCGTCCGGGCCCGCGATCGTCGTGGCCGTGGCCACCGTCTCGGTGAGGGTCCGCGCGGCGAGCTCGACGCCCTCGATCGTCTCCTCGACCCGCCGGGACGTCTCCCGGACGGCCGCCAGCCCGGTCTCCACGGCCGCGAGCCGCGTCTCGATGGCACCGAGTGCGACAGGCTCCGGACGGTGCTCGTCGGTGGCGGCCTCTCCCAGCGCGGCCGTCAGCGCCATCGCCGCGCGCTCCACGTTCGACAGGTTCTCCTCGATGCGGCCCACACGCACGTCGAGGGACTGGTAGCGCTCGTCGGCGTGGGCGATGAGCCCGCGGATGGCCTGGTCGCGGGAGAGGTCGCGCGTGATCTGCTCCCGCAGCCCCTTGAGCTCCTCCTCCGTACCCTGCCAGGCGTCCTCGGCGGCTCCCCGCAGGACGGCGCGAGCGTTGGCTTCGATGTCGGAGAGGCCGCGCTCGAAGCGCGACAGGATCGCGTGGTGGGCGGCCCTGACCTCGGATTCCAGGCCCGGGTCGAGGGGAGGGGGGGCGGACACCCCACGGGAGAACAGGCGCCGACGGGCACCGCCGGATGAGTCGCGGCCGCCGGAGTGACCCGATACGTGAGGCATGCGCTTCTCTCTCCGGGGCCGGCGAGGCGCGTTCGGAGGCGAGTCTATTGGACGCCCGGGAGATGTTCACGCAACGTGAGCAGCGAATTCGAACTCCGGGAGGGGCGGTCCGGACGGCGCTTCGGGGCCTTTGCCGGGCGGGGGGGCTCCCCCTATACTGATCTGGGCTCCCCTCCTCCGGTCGGACCTCCAGCAGAACGAAGGGGCGTAGCTCAATTGGTAGAGTCCCGGTCTCCAAAACCGGTGGTTGGGGGTTCGAGTCCCTCCGCCCCTGCAAGGGAGTGACATGAACAGGCAGACCAAGCGGCTGATGGCC
>Ga0137372_10000589_pt1 | contig 34373 bp, 40 predicted proteins | sample SagtaG_6_FD_104911 | JGI IMG/M metagenome (GOLD analysis project Ga0137372, IMG submission 104911) | Vadose zone soil microbial communities from Sagehorn Ranch, Mendocino, California, USA - Sage1_R_60_16 metaG | ecosystem: Environmental > Terrestrial > Soil > Vadose zone | place: USA...
CCCGGCCGACTGATCACTTCCAAGGCACCCAACCCGGGGCCGGCCGATCTGCGGGTCAGACCGAGTGAACGAGACCCTGCACGTTCCCTACCAGCGCGACAACCGCGCCCGGTGGATCATCACTGCCGATCTGGCGCGCCGGCAGTGTGCATCTTGCTGACCTTGATGCGTGCGTTCACGGGGGGGCCCGCGCTGACGGGCACCGCTGGTCGTATCGGCAAAAACGATGCGCGCGAGGAAACCTCGTCGAGTACAGCAATCAGCGCTTGGAACGCCGTTGGGCGGTGTCACCACTGATGCGGCCACGGTGGGGCGATCCCACGAATTATGGTCACGTGCCGAGCTCAGCGGCCCCGTCCTCGAGCTGCCCGCGCTTCGCGCGTATCGTTTTTGCAAACAGGGAGAACGCGGCGCGAAAGAGCGGGCGTCAGAATGTCGTCCAGCGCTTTCCCCTCGATCAGCGCAACTTACTCCCTCGATGCCAGTAACTCGACCGACCGTGCGCTTACGGCGGCCCCATGGTCCTCGTTGATGACGACTTCACTACCTTGTCCACCAATGCTTGAAAGCAGTTCGGGACTCGGCGCGCTCGGGCGGGAGCGAATTCTCGTGCTCCGCTATCCGCCGGAACTCTCGAAACGAGATTGCGAGATGCTCGATGACCACGGGAACCGTTGGTTCTGTCGTACGGGTGGAAAGCAAGCCCGAACCAAAGCTGACGCGTTCCCGACGCGTGGGCCGTTTCGGGCTGGCGCTTCTACGAGGGCAGACGTTCGAGATCCGCGATCGGGCGCGCCGCTGTGTTCGGCGAATTGAGGGCCCGCGGGCGGGCCACGAATCGGAACTGGTCGTGACCGATGCACACGGCATCGAAGCAGGGACCATTAAAGACCCGGAGGTTCTGGGGTTCTTCGACCGGGTCGTGCTCGGCATCGGACTCGGGAGAAAGAAGTACACCCTGGAGGCCCAGGGCCGCCCGCTCGGCGCACTGACGGCGTGGTCGGCCCGGACGAGCTACGGATCCTCGGGTGGCCGGATCTACGACACTTCGGGCGACCAAGCGGCATCGATATGGATGCGGCCGAGTCCACCCTGGCGCTCTACCGATTACATGATCATGCTGAGGCAGCCGCTGCACGAAGCACTCCGCGTCCTCGCCATCGCGGCCTCGGTGTACATCATGACGAAAAACAGAGCGCCGCCACTCGCATCACGATCGCGTAGCGATTAAAGCTCGACAGAGCCAAATAGTCCTGCTTGGTCAAGTTTGGTCGGGCCCTGCGCACACGGGCACCGCTGGTCGTATCGGCCGAAACGATGCGCGCGAGGGAGCCTGGTCGTGCGCGACCCGCGTCCGAGCCGGCCCGGTTGCAAACGCGATGCAAACGTACGGGACGACACGAGCCCGGACGGCACGTCATGGACGAGTCGTGCGCGAGCGCGAATCCGCAGGTCAGCGGGACTTTGCGTCACCACGCCGGACGGCACGACACGGGCTGTCGCGGACTTTTAATCCGATGGTCCGGGGTTCGATTCCCCGGCGGCCCACCCTCTGCGTCCCACGTTAGGCGTCATCTGCGCACCTCATAGGTGCCTGCCGCACGCACGAGCAGAGCTGCGACCCGAACGCGGAAGGCGGGAGACCGCGGTCCTGGTCCCCCGCCTCCGCTTCTCCGAGGGTCCCGCCCCTGCCCATTCCCTCGGAGGCGCATGTTGAGCATGCGCCTGGTGGCCGATGTGCTCCATGACGCAGAACACGGTTCTCGCGTGACCCCAGACACACGAGGATGCTCGAGCCAGATCGGTGCGAGGGCTTGACTCTCCCCTCGGGGGAGGCCGAAGGATGGACGCATGTCCGGCGACGCGCTCCTCCGCATCGGCGCCTTTTCGAGGGCATCGTGGCTGTCGATCAAGGCGCTGCGCGCCTACCACGAAGCCGGGCTCCTCGTGCCGGCCGAAGTCGATCCTCGCACCGGCTACCGGTCGTACACGACAGGACAACTCGCCGATGCCGCGATCATCCGCAAACTTCGGCAACTCGACGTGCCGCTCGAGGGCATTCGCTCCGTGCTCGAGGCCCGCGACCCTGCGGTGACGCGCAAGGTGCTCACCGAGCACGGCGCGGTGTTGGAGGAGCGGATGGCCGCCACGCAGCGAGCTGTTGACGAGCTCCATGCCGCACTCGACGCTCCCGTACTGCAAACACCTGTCCACCGCCGACACGAGCCGGCGCGCACGATCCTCACCTTCTCGGGCACCGTGACCGAGTCCGAGTGGATGCCGTTCCTCGAGCGGGCTCGGACCCTTCTCGCCGAGGCGGCGAACGGAGCCGGCGCTGTGGTCGACGGCCCGTTCGGCGCCTGTTACCCACCGCCGCTCGATGACGATGCGCAGGACGTCGTTGCATTCATACCGGTTGACTCCGCGCCCCTGCTCTCTTCGGCGATGCGATCGGGCGGCGTGGCCGTCGGCGAGCTCCCCGCCACCGACGTCGCAGTCATCGACCATCTCGGTGACTACGACGATCTGGAAGACGCCTATCGAGAGCTCGGGTCATGGGTGGCCACGCACGGCGAGCCCACCGACCTGCCAGTTCGGGAGCTCTACCTCGTCGGTCCGATCGACACCGACGACCCGAGCAACTATCGCACCGAGATCTGCTGGCCCGTTCATACCCCCTCGTCCACCGAACAGGAGACCTAGACATCATGGCTTCCATACGCAAGGAAATATCGATCGACGTCCGCCCCGAGGATGCGTGGGCGGCGCTCCGCGACTTCGCAGCAGTGCACGAGCGGCTCGTGCCGGGCTTCGTCACCGACGCTCGCATGGACGGGGACGACGCCAGGATCGTCACGTTCTTCAACGGAGCGGTGGTACGCGAAACGCTCGTCGGAATCGACGACGAAGCCCGTCGCCTCGCCTACGCCATCATGGACGGCCCATTGGAGTTCGCGCACTACAACGGCTCAGCCCAGGTCTTCCCAGACGGGGAACGGTGCCGGTTCGTGTGGATCGTCGACGTGCTGCCGCACAAATTCGCGGAGGTCGTCAACGATCTCATGGAGCGCGGCATCGGGGTGATGAAGACGACACTCGAGTCACACGCCGAGGTGCGCTGATACCTAGCCGAGGCGCGCAGACACCCGGGCCCGAAGGCCCGGGTGTCGGCGTGTCGCTACGTTTCGGCTGGGCTCAGGCTCAGGCGGTGCCGGTCAGCTTCGCGACAGCCTCCCCATCCGCCGAGACGTCGCTCTTGACGGTCAAGTCGGCCTGCTTCGGACCAGAACCAGCGGTATTGAAGTGCGCCACGACAATGCAGGTGTCGCTGGCGGCGAGAGTCTGGCCCTCGCACGTGTTCTCGGCGCCGGCGGGCGAAACCGAGAAGTTGCTCGTATCCCCGCTCACGTTGGCTTCGAGCGTTCCCGACGTGTTCGGGCCGTTGTTGGTCACAGTGAACGTCTTATCACTGCTACTGGTGCCGAAGTCATGCGAGGTCGGCTCGATGCTCAGACCCGTCGGCGGCGGCGGCTTGACGGGTGTCTTCGTCGGCTCGCACGACGCGGCCGCGGTGAGCAGCCCGCCCGCGGCCAAGAGGCACGCAAGCGCGTAGCGCCTGCGTCCAGAGAAAAGCTTGCGCATTGGTTTGGCCTCCCGACTAACTGCAGGAGACCCCTGCCCCCCACGCGTCCGTGTTCACGCTACGCCCGTGACCGGATGCCGACCAGGGCACTTCGTCACATCGAACAGGGGCGATGGGGTCGAACTACGCGCGTTCTACACCGTCAGCAGCGAGTCGGCGCATTGGAGCGTGCAGGCACGGGCATCGACGGCTCGGGCCTTCCGACGCCCACCCGTCGAGGGTGGGACTGCCGCACGGACATGACGACCAGCCAGACGATGATCGCCAGCTCGAAGAAGACGACAACCGCGTTCCCCACGAACAGCAACCGGAACGGCAGCGTGCCCGGCCAACCCTGCTTGTACTGGTACGCGACCAAGTACAGCGCGGACTGCGCGAGGACGAGCTTGGTCAGCCCAGAGCGCCACTCGAGGACCAGCACCGGGATCACCCACGCCGTGTACCACGGCAGCACGTACGTGCCCGCAAGGAGGTAGGCGACGAGGGCACTCCCCACGACGAGCGCGGGTGTGCGGTCGCGCAGCCGACCCCACACCAGGATGGCGGCGAGCACGAGCACCATCACCGTCGAAAACCGAGCGGCTGAGTTCAGGTAATCGGACGAGAACCGGTAGAAGCGGCCGAGGCCGAACAGGTTCGTGCGCCCTTCCGAGTCGGCGAGGAGCCAGATCGAGTTGTGGCTGATGTGGAAGCGCGCCTCGCGAAGCGGTGCGATCTCGTCGAGCCCGCCGCTCAGCGCGTAGCCGAGGGACAACGCGCCGCCGGTGATCGCGGTCGTGACCGCCGCCGGTCGCAGGCCGCGCTTGCGCCAGATCCACACGGCGAGGGCGGCGAGGCCCAGGAGGGCGACGATCTTCACCGATGCCGCCACCGCGATGGCGATCCCGGCCAGCGCGAAGCGTTCTCGAGTTGCGAGCAGAACCGCAGCCAATAGGGCGAGCCCGACGAGGGCGTCGTTGTGGCCGCCGTTGATGACCGAGTAGATGACCAGCGGGTTGAGCCCGATCAGCGCGGCCGCAGCCGGATCGCGAGTACGGCGGGCGATGAGCAACACCGCCAAGAAGACCGAGAGCGCGGCCAATGACTGGAACGCGACGCGCGTCGCGCGTGCATCGGTATCGGTCACGCTCACCACGGCGGCCGAGATCCCGTTCCACAGCGGTCCGTAGACCGATTCGGTGTCCTGCCATCTTGGCCTGACTCGTCGCTCGACTACGTCGTTCGGGAAATCGCTCGGGGTGTGCAGGTAGGGGCTGGCGTCGTATTCGGCGGTCATACGCCCGTACGCGGCGTATGACCAGACGTCAGCCGAGTCCCAGGGCCGGCCCACCACCGCGAGCACCGAGAGAGCCATTGTCAGCACCAGCACCGTGCGCATGCCAAGCGCGCGCCGCCATTGCGCTCGGAACAGCACGAGTGCCAGGGCGACGAACCCGATCGTCAGCAGGCCGGCGCGACTCGTGGCGGCGAACCGGCGGAACACGACCGTGCCGGTGGCCGACGCCGAGACGAGCACCAGCGTGAGTGCGACGGCGCGGTCGACGGAGGTGGGTGCGTCCGAAGTCGGGTCGGGGCGCACGGCGGAAGTCTTGCCAGACAGGGATGAGACGTGAGTGAAGGGTGGCTGAAGCCTAGGGCCACAGCCGGCGGGCCGCAGGCTCGGGCCCGACGACGACGTCGAAATTGTCAAGGCGCGCGAGCCAGTCCCGATTGGCCCGGTGGACTGACTTCTGGTCGTCGTAGCGGTTCAGCACGACGACCACGGGGAGGCCTGCGAAGGCGTCGACCGACATCCGGACAGCGTTGATGGTCCCCAGGTCGGCGTCGGCGACGAGTACAACCCTGTCCGCGGCGATGGCGCGCGCCAGTGCAGCGTTGTCACCGTCGGCCGCGAGTGGTGAGCGGGGGCCGCCTGCGCCTTCGACAAGGCCCACGTCGATCCCGTCAGGCCAGCGCAGCTCGGCCACCAGGTCGTTCACGGTGAACGGCGGCTGGCCCAACGCGTCGGCTGCCATCGGCGGGGCGAGCGCGCACCCGTACCAACGATGGGGCGCGCACACCTCGTGCGGGCTTTCGCCCGTAGCCGCCGCGAGCACGTCGGCGTCGGTGTGCTGATCACCGGGCGCGAACGCCTGCGCCGGCTTGCGTGCCGCGACGCGCACTCCCGCGCTGCGCAACTCTCCCAGCACCGCCGCCGCGATCCACGTCTTGCCGACTTCGGTGCCCGTTCCGCCGACGAACGCGAGCCGCGCCGGTCCCGCCGTCACAGGTTCGCGAGCGCCGTCGCGAGCGCGCCGATCTGGGACGGCGCGTGCGCCGCCGACAGAGTGACCCGCAGTCGCGACGTCCCTGGCGGCACCGTCGGCGGCCGGATTCCGGGCACGAGCATTCCCTGCTCGAGCAGCGCGCCCGCCGCCGCCACCGTGCGGGCTTCGTCGCCGAGCACGACGGGCACGATCGGCGAGGGATGCCCGGGACGGAGGCGGTCGACGTTGGTACGCAGCCGGCGGCGGAGCTCGGCGCCCTCGCCGGAGCGCACGACGCCGACGGAGGCCAGCGCCGCGGCGGAGTCGGCGGGTGAGAGCGCGGTCGTGAAGATGTACGACCGCGCTTGGTTGACCACGAGCTCGGTGAAGCGCCGTGGGCCGGCGACGAACCCGCCGAGCGAGCCGAGCGTCTTCGACAGCGTGCCGACGCGCAGGGCGTCGACGCCGGACAGGTCAGGGTCAGGCCCGAGTGCGGCGTGCGCTTCGTCGAGCACGAGCAGCGCGTCGTGCCGCGCGCAGATCGCGGCGAGCGCGTCCACGTCGGCGATGTCGCCGTCCATGGAGAACACCGTGTCGGTCACCACTAAGGCGCGCTCTGCCGCAACCGTTGCCAGCAGATGATCGACGTGGTCGAGGTCGCGGTGCCGGTACACCTCGACCCGCGCCCGGCTGGCGCGGCAGCCGTCGATGATCGAGGCGTGGTTGAGCTCGTCCGAGCACACGACAACACCGGGCCCGCCGAACGTCGTCAATACTCCGAGGTTCGTCGCGAAACCGGTCGGGAATAGCACGGCCCGCTCGGAGCCCTTCCAGTCGGCGAGTGCGGCCTCGAGGTCGGCGTGTACGGGCCGCGAACCGACGATCAGGCGCGCCGAGCCCGCGCCCGCGCCCCAGCGGTCGAGTGCAGCGTGCGCCGCCGCGACCACGGCCGGGTGCTGCGTCAATCCGAGGTAGTCGTTGGAGGCGAAGGAGACCACGGGCCGCGCGTCCGGGCCGAGCTTGCCCTCAGGCCCGGCGGCGTCGAGGTCGCGCGGCTCACGCCACCGGCCGGCGGCGTGAATGCCGTCGGACTCGGTGCTCGCCCACTCTCCCCAGGTCACCCGGCCGCCACCTCGTCGATGGCGGCCTCGAGCGCGTCGACGATCCGGCGCAGCTCCGGCGAGGTGATCGTGAGCGGCGGCATCACCACGACGACGTCCCCCAGCGGACGCAACAGCACGCCGCGTTCGACCACCGCCGCGCAGACCCGCCGGCCCCAGCGCAGCCCGTCGCGTGGAGGCGCGAGCTCGACGCCGCCCATCAGGCCCTGGAGCCGCACGTCGCGCACAGCCGGGTGCGACGCGACGCGTTCACGAAGCATCCGGCGCAGCTCGGTGGACCGGGCGCGCACGTTGGCGAGCACGTCGCGCTCCTCGAGCAACTCGAGGTGACGACGCGCCACCGCGCACGCGAGGGCGTTCCCGCCGTACGAATGGCCGTGGTACAGCGTCTGCTCCGAGAGGTCGGGCCCGAGGAACGCGTCGAAGACGCGCTGGCTGGCGACCGTCACCGACTGGGGCAGATACCCGCCGGTCAGTCCCTTGCCCAGGCAGAGAAGGTCGGGCCGCAGCCGGCACTGCTCGGAGGCGAACAGGGTGCCGGTGCGGCCGAACCCCGTTGCCACCTCGTCGCAGACGAGCAGCGCGGCGTGCTCACGGCACGCATCGGCGAGGGTGGCGAACGCAGCTGGCGGCGCGATCTGCATGCCCGCCGCGCCCTGCACGAGGGGCTCGACGACGACGGCCGCGAGCTCGTGCGCGTGGTCGTCGATCATCCGTGCCGCGATGCGGAAGCAGTCGCGATCGTCGAACCCCGGCGCCCGCAGCACGGCAAAACGGAGTGGGTCGAACAGATCGGTGCCGAACCCACCGGCCCCGACGGAGATCCCGCCGACGGTGTCGCCGTGGTAGGCGCCGCCGAAGGCCAGGTACGTCGTGCGCCCCTCGACGCCACGGTTCACCCAGTACTGGAACGCGATCTTGAGTGCCTGCTCCACGGCGGCAGCGCCATCGGACGCGAACATGAAGTGCGGGCCGTCGACCGGAACGACCCGGGCGAGGTCCTCGGCCAGCTCGATCGCGGCCTGGTTGCCGTTCCCGAGCATCGTCGAGTGCGCGACGCGGTCGAGCTGGTCACGCACGGCCTGGTCGAGCTCGGGCACGCGATGGCCGAGGGTCGTGACCCACAGCGACGAGATCGCGTCGAGGTAGCGACGCCCGTCGACGTCGATGAGCTCGTGGCCGTCCGCCGACTCCACGATGACCGGCGCGTTCTCCGCGTAGCAGGCCATCTGCGTAAAGCCGTGCCAGACGACGGCCACGTCGCGCTTTACCCAATCCTCCGCCACGCCCACGGCGAGCGATGTTACGTGCGGATCGTGTCGCTCTGCCCGAAGCCGTTCAGAGCCGGCGTCCCCAGCGATCGGTCACCGGCCCGCGACCCAACCGTGCGGGGCCCCGCTTGCGCCGCAAGCCCGGTCGACGCACATTCGGCCATGCGACCAGGAAGAAGAGCACGAGCACGATCAGCGCCAACGCGATCAGAAGCAGTGTCATCTGGCCTTGCTACCCGAACGGCGATGACGAAAAACGCGCCGCCGACCGTTGATACCGTCGACCTGTGAGAGAGGAGATCGAACCGATCGTGCCGTACGACGTCGACGCCGTCGTCCGGACCGTCGGCGAGCAGTACCGCGAGTGGCTGGCCACGCTGATCGAGTTGGTGCGCATCCCTAGCGTCAGCGGCGACCCAACGCACAAGGTGGATGTCGAGCGCAGCGCCGACGCCGTGGCCGCCGCACTCCAGGTCGCGGGCCTCGAGCATGTCCGGCAACGCGACGTCGACGGATCGCCGCCGTATGTGCTCGGCGAGTGGGTGCACCGCGACGACGCGCCCACGGTGCTGCTGTACGCGCATCACGACGTCCAGCCGCCGGGAATCGTCGAGCACTGGCCGATCCGTTCGAGCCGCGCGAGCGCGGCGGCCGCCTCTACGGACGGGGTAGCGCGGACGACAAGGCCGGCGCCGTCGCGCACGCCGCGACGATCGCGGCGTGGCTCCGCACGAGGGGGGAGCTGCCCTGCAACGTGCGGGTGCTCGTCGAAGGGGAGGAGGAGATCGGCTCGCCCCGTCTCGAAGCGTTCCTGGCCAAGTACCTCGACGAGCTGGCCGCCGACGTGCTCGTGCTCGCCGACGCGGGCAACTGGCAAGTCGGGGTACCGGCGATCACGTATTCGTTGCGGGGCATCGCCGGCGTCGACGTCACCGTGCGCGCCCTCGACGGGCCCGTGCACAGCGGCATGGCCGGCGGGGCTGTGCCGGACCCGGCGATGGCGCTCGCCGCTGCGCTGACGTCGTTGGTCGACGAGCACGGCGACGTCGCCATCGACGGCTTTGCCGACGACGCCACACCGCTGACGCCCGAAGAGCGCGCACGCATGGAGGCGCTGCCCGACGACTCCGAGCGGCTGCGGCGCGCCTGGGGTGTTCGGCCCGATGTCGAGCTCGCTGGAGACCCCGGGGCGAGCATCTACGAGCGGTTGTGGCGACGGCCGTCGATCGCGGTCATCGGATGGGACTCACACCCGATCGCAGGGTCGTCACCCCAGATCGTCGCCGAGGCCACCGCCCGCCTGAACGTACGGCTCGCGCCCGGGCAGGACCCCGAACGTGCGCAAAAGCTGCTGCGCGACCACCTCGCGAGTCGCGTGCCATGGGGTCTCGAGCTCGAGATCACGCCGGTGTGGGGCGCGGCCGGCTGGCTGACGGAGCCGAGGGGATGGGCGTTCGACGCTGTGGACCGCGCGCTCAGAGCCGGGTTCGGCGCCGATCCCGTCTACATGGGCGTGGGCGGGTCGATCCCGTTCGTGCAGCCGTTCGCGGACGCGTTCGCTGGTATCCCCGCACTGCTGCTCGGCCCGGCCGATCCCGCGAGCCGATCCACGGCGAGGACGAGAGCCTCCACCTCGACGACTGGCGCAAGCTCATCGCCAGCCAGGCGCGCCTTCTTGCCGAGCTGGCCGAGAGTGCGCCGCGCTAAGTCACAGCGACTACTCGGCAACGTATTCGGCGCCCATGTCGCGCAGGGCGGAGCGGATCTTCTCGGCTGCGGCCTCGAGTGAGCCCTCGGGTGGATTGTGGTTCGCGTGCGCGAACGACAGCTCGTGCGCGGCGTTGATCGGGACGATGTGAATGTGCGTGTGCGGGACCTCGTCGCCGACGATCATCACGCCGATGCGCCGCGGCGTGAACGCCTGGTACTGCGCCTTGCCGATGGTCTGCGCCACAGTGAAGAGGTGGCGAGCGAGCACGGGGTCGAGGTCGATCCAGTGGTCGACCTCTTGACGAGGCACGACGAGCGTGTGGCCTGGGTTCATCGGCGCGATCGACAGGATCCCCACGCACTGTGGATCACGCCACACGAAGACGCCCGGGATCTCGCCGTCGATGATCCGGGTGAAGATCGAGGGCACGGTTGCAGGCTATCGAGACACGGCGGCGCGGACGGCGGGCGCGACCTCGCGCATGAAGCACTCGAACGTCGCGGGCGTCCCGAAGTCGTGGAACTGGAGCACGAACCCGCGTGCACCCAGTTCGACATCCGCCGCGAGCGCGGCAGCCACCTCGGCGGGCGTGCCGGCAACGACACCGCCCCAGCTGCCGAAGCGACGCGTCACGACTTCGTCGACCTCGTCGCGATCCTTCGCTGCTATCGCGAGCCCGACTGGGCGCTGCACTGACACGCGTGTGTTCCCCGCCAGCGGGCGGAGCTCTTCGAGGCGGTCGGCTGCGTAGGACGGGCAGTTCCACCAGTCGGCGAAGTCGCGCACGAGGGGCATCGTGAGCTTCGGTCCCGCGCCGCCGACGTGTACCGGGATTCGCGATTGAACCGGCAGCGGGCGACCGCGAGCCCCTTCGAGCCGGTAGTGGCGCCCCGTGTAGTCGAACGGCTCCCCGGCGAACATGCGCGGGAGGATTTCGAGCGTCTCGCGCAGGCGGGCCGCCCGCTCCGCCGCCGGGCCGGCGTCGATGCCGAACGTGCGTAGCTCCTCGTCGACGGAGCCCCACCCGAGCCCGAGCTCGAGCCGGCCGCTGCTGATCACGTCGAGCGTGGCCGCCATCTTCGCGAGCACCGCCGGGTGACGGAACGGGTCGCAGGTCACGAGGTGCCCGAGCCGGATCCGGTTCGTGCGCGTGGCGAGCCCGGCGGCGAGCGTCCAGCCCTCGAGCGTGTCCCACTCGGGCGCGGCCGGCGCCGCGAGGTGGTCCATGAGCCACACCGAGTCGAACCCGGCTGCTTCGGCGGCGAGCGTTCTTTCGAGAACCGTGTCGAACGACATGCGTAGCTGGGGGAGGAACACGCCGAACCGCACGTTGGCGTCGCTGTCCGTCGACACGGTCGGACGTTACCGTGGGCCGCGGCGGCGGCGGCTTTGCTGACCGTCGCCGCAGGAGCCGGAGCTTGCGATGGCGACCAAAGGAGCATTGTGGAGCTGGACACAGCTGTCGCATTGGTTACCGGCGGCGCGAGCGGCATCGGCGCCGCGACGACCGCGCAGCTACGCGACGCCGGCGCGCGCGTTGCGGTGCTCGACGTGCAGGCCCAGGACGGCGATGGTGACCTCGCCGTCAAGTGCGATGTGGGTGACGAGAGCCAGGTGATCGAGAGCATGCAGCGCGTCGTCGACGAGCTGGGGCCGCCCTCCGCCGCCGTGCTCGCCGCCGGCATCGGCGGGATGTCACCAATTCTCCAGATGAGCGCGGAGGAGTGGGACCGAGTGCAGCGCGTGAACCTGCGCGGCGTTTTCCTGTGCCTGCGTGAGGCGGCGCGAGCGATGGTCGCGGCCGGGCAGCCGGGGGCGATCGTCGCGGTTGGATCCGTCTCCGGCATCGTGAGCGACCGCGGGATCGTCCACTACTCGACGACCAAGGCCGCCGTGCACCAGCTCGCCCGCGTGGCGGCAGCCGAGATGGGCCCGCAAGGCATCCGCGTGAACGCGATCGCGCCCGGATGCACCGACACGCCGATGTTCGCGGTGACCGAGCAGCTTCCCGGCTACCAGGACATGGTCTCCGAGCGGGCCGCTCTCGGGCGGATCGGGACGGCGGAGGAGGTCGCGGCGGCGATCGTCGCGCTCCTGCGGCTCGACTGGGTCACCGGTCACGTGCTCGTGGCCGACGGTGGGATCACGCTGCGCAGCCCGCTCGATCCCGAGCTGTTCGAAAGCGGGTGACGTGCCTCACGTCCATCACAGCGCGATCCACGCCCACGACATCGACGCCAGCCTGCGGTTCTACCGCTACGGGCTCGGCCTGCAGGTGTTGATGGACCACGAGTTCGACGGTGACTGGCACACGCTGTTCCGCGCCCCGGCCAACCGTTTGCGATCGGTGTTCCTCGGCGATCCGGCCTTGCCCGACGCCGGCATCGTCGAGCTCGTCACGTTCGACGGGGTGAGCGGCGCCGACAGCGACGCGCACCAGTCGGGGTCACCCCCGGTCGGCTTCTTCCTGTTGTCGTTGTTCGTCAACGTCAAGGACACGCTCGCTCGCCTCGCCGAGCTCGGTTTCGACGGGCCCGTGCGCCGCATCCGGGTGCCCGGCCCAGAGGGTGATGTCGAGATGGCGACGGTGCGCGACCCCGACGGCGTTCTCGTCGAGCTCGTGGGCGCGTAACGCTGTCAGGCGATCGTCGCGCCGCCGTCGACGGCGATGGTCTGACCGGTGACGTCCGAGGCGGCGTCGGACAGCAGGAACGCAGCGACCGAAGCGATCTCCTCGGGTTGCGCTACCCGCTGCAGCGGAACGTTGCGGCGGATGTGTTCCTGTGCTTCGGGCCTGTTCCATGTGCCCGCGGTCATCGGCGTGTCGACACCGCCGGGGCAGATGCAGTTGACGCGCACGCCCTGCGGTCCGTATTGCACCGCCGCGAGCCGCGTGAGCGCGGCAACGCCTCCCTTGCTTGCTGTGTAGCCGGACCCGAAACCGTGGCCCTTGAGCGCGGCGGTCGACGCGATCGTCACGATCGCGCCCCGACGTTCCACCAGGTGGGGCACAGCGTGCTTGATGGCGAGGAACGTGCCGGCCAGATTCACCCGCAAGACGAAAAGGAAGTCGTCGAGATCGACCTCGCCCAGCAGCTTGAGATCACCGCCGTGGAAGATGCCAGCGCACGTCACGACGCCGTCGAGACCGCCGTAGGCGTCGACCGCGCTTGCCACCGCCGCTGCGATCTCGTCCTCTTTTCCGACGTCGGCCGGCGCCGCGTGCGCGGTCCCGTTCGCCGAGGTGATCTCGCGCGCAACTTCTTCGGCGCCATCGGCCGCGCGGTCGACGACCGTGACCGCCACGCCGTCGCGGGCGAGAAGTAGCGCCGTCGCGCGGCCCATGCCGCTGGCCCCTCCGGTCACGAGCACGCTATGTCCCATGAGGCGCGCACGGTATCCCGGTACCTTGCCGCGCGTGCCCGAGCCGCCCCTCGTCGGGGTGATCCGCATCTACGAGCTGGCCTGCAACGCCATGGGGTCGCCGTTCTACGGCGAGCTCCTCGACCGAATGGCCGGCGACGTCGCCGCCGCCGGCCCGGTCGGGCAGTTCCTCGACGGGCATCTCGACTCGACCTACGAGGAGGCTGTGCCGCTGCGATTCCTTGGTGGAATCCACCGGCTCGTGCTCGCCGGGCAGGCGCCCGAGCTCGCGGAGCGCTTCCCGTCGGTCGGCGGCGACGGTGACGCCGCGCGCGCTTGGCCGGCGGTGCTGGATGCCCTCCAGGCTCATGACGCCGTCGTCCGCGACGCGCTGACCCGGCCCCCGCAGACGAACGAGGTCGGCCGGTCGGCGGCGCTCGTGGGTGGGTTCCTGGTCGTCGCGCGCGACACAAGACTTCCGCTGCGCGTGCTCGAGGTCGGTTCGAGCGCCGGTCTCAACCTTCGCTTCGACGGCTACTGGTACGAGGCCGACGGCGCTACGTACGGCGACCCCGCGTCACCGGTGCGCTTCGCGGGGCAGTGGAAGGACGGACGACCGCCGTTCGACGCGCGGCTCGAGATCGCGGAGCGGCGCGGGTGCGACCGCGATCCGATCGACGCCGGCACCGAGGACGGCCGCCTCACCCTGCTGTCGTACGTCTGGCCGGGCCAGACCGAGCGCTTTGCGATGCTGCGCGCTGCGCTCGACGTGGCGCGCCGCGTCCCCGTACTGATCGACCGCGCCGACATCCCGGAGTGGCTCGTCGGTCAGCTCCGTGAGCCGGCCACCAGACGCGCCACCGTCGTCTTCCACTCCATTACGTGGCAGTACCTCACCGACCACGAGCGCGCCGCGGCGGAAACCGAGCTCGCGAGCGCGGGCGGGCGCGCCACGCCGGACGCGCCGCTCGCGTGGCTCCGGCTCGAGCCGTCAGCCGACCGCTCTCACCCGGAGCTGCGCGTCACAACCTGGCCCGGTGGCGAGGAGCGGCTTCTCGCCCACTGTCACTACCACCTCGGACCGGTGCGCTGGGTCGCGTGATCTTGCGCTCGCTAAGCGGTGGTCCCCGAGCGACTGAGCATGACGATGCCGACTGCCAGCATCCACAGCACGATCAGGATGATCGGGAAGAACAGCAATCCTCCGAGGAACACGATGACGCCCACCACGTAGCCCGCCACGACGAGCCAGCCGGGCAGCAGCGCGCCCCGGCCGCTCACGATCGACGTCGTGAAGATGAGCAGCCCGGCGAAACCTGCTCCGAAGAGCAGCAGGCCGCCGAACCCGAGGCTCTCGAAGCTGCGCATGATGGTGGCGTCTCGCGGCACCGGGTTGTCGCCGAACGTGATACCGGCGGCGACCGCTCCCTTGCCCACGGTGAAGACCCCGATCATTGCCACGAACGCGATGCCGCTCGCGAACGCGATCGTGGAAACCCACTCGGATCCCGGCGCCGCACCGCGAAGCCGCTCGCGTAGGACTCCGAGGAAGATCAGGAACGCGACGGCGGCGAGCGTCAGCAGGATCGCGCCGGTGACGATCATCCGTCGGTGCCCGCTGTCCGCGAAGTACCGGACCCACTTCAAGTCCGACTCGTCGCCGTCAGGGGTGTCCGAGGTCAGCAGAAAGCCGACGACGAACAGCACCGCGAAGACGATCGCGGCGATGCCACCCGCCATCAGACCTGTACGCGCACCCTCGGTCCTCGTTACTGCCATCTCCCAGCCTTTCCGTGATGGCCGGGTAGGCCACCCGGCGCCCGGCATCGTCTAGTCGACGCGTGGTCAGTTGGCAATGGTCATGCGCCGAGTGCGTCGAGCATGTCGCCGAGCTGGTCGATGCTGCGCCGGCACGCGGACCGGTAGCCCTCTTCCTCGATGCGCGGGCCGATGAGCTCGAGGTCGAAAGCGCCCTCGTAGCCGGCCGCCAGCACCTGGCCGAGAATGCGCTCGAGCGGGATGTCGCCGTCGCCGGGGACCAGCCGGTTCGGCGTTGACAGCGTGCCGACCGCGAAGTCGCTCACCTGCACGAGCCGCAAGCGGTCGACGCCGGCGGCGATGGTGTCGGCCAAGCTGCGCTCGGCCCAGCATGCGTTCAATTCCATGCATACGTCCGTGTCGAGTCGTCGGGCCAGGTCCAACACGTCGCGCAGGGTGTGCACGAAGCTCACGTCCACCCGCAACGAATTCGTGTGCTCGAGGGCGAACGGCAGACCGCGCCCGCGAGCGTCGACCAGCACTGGCGCGAGCGCGGCTTCGAGGGCGTCGGCCGCGTCCTCCCAGAGGAGCGCACCCGCCGGCCCGGTCGTGAAGACGACGCACTCGGCGCCGGCCTCGGCCGCGGCGTCGAGGGCTCTTCCGAGCCGCTCACGCTGTGACTCCCATCGCTCCGGTCGGGCCAGGTCGAATGGTCCCAGGCCGATGAGGTTCGTGACCCGCAGTCCGGCGTCTACGACGCGACGGATGCCTTCGTCCCAACCGAACCGGTCGAGCTTCGCCACCGAGACGCCCACATTCGTGATGCCCGCGTCGGCGTAGAAGTCGAGATCCTCGTCGAGCGCCCACGACACCGTCGAGATCGCACTGAGCGACACCCGTCGGTGCATCGATCACGTCATCCCAGGGTCAGGCCCCGGGCCGCGCTGCCGCCGCCGTCGAGGGGGAGATTGACGCCTGTGACGAACTCCGACTCGCCGCTGGCGAGGTACACGGCGGCGTGGGCGACGTCGCTCGCTTGCCCCAGGCGGGTGAGGTGCATGCCTTCGAGCCGGGCCCGCCGCTCGTCGGATAGGTCGGCGTCCCGTCGCTCGTTGATCACATAGCCGGGACTGATCGTGTTGCAGCGAATGTTGTGTTCCGCGTAATCGACCGCGATCGATCGGGTCAGGGCGTTCAATCCGCCCTTGCTGGCGATGTAGGCGGCGAGGCCGCGGCTGGCGCGCTCGGCGGCGCGTGACGAGATGTTGATGATCGAGCCGTGGCCGGCGTCGATCATGCGCGGGATCGCGGCGCGCGCGAGTTGCATCGGCGCGGTGAGGTTCACGCGCACGGTCTGCTCCCAGCCGGTGTCGGTCACCTCCGTTACCGGTCCGTCGGCGTCGTCGACTGTTGATGCCTCCGCGTTGTTGACCAGGACGGTGAGGGCGCCGAAGTGCTCGACACCGGCGTCGACGAGCTCGCCGCAGGCGCCGTCGTCGGCGAGGTCGGCGGCGACGAAGATGGCTTCGCCGCGGCCTCGGGTGATCTCGTCGACGATGGCAGCGCCGCGCTCGGCGTCGCGGCCGGTGACGATGACGCGCGCTCCTTCGGTCGCGAAGGCGGCGGCGACGGCCTTCCCGATCCCGGCGGTCGAGCCGGTCACGAGCGCGATCTCTCCTTCGAGCCGCACGGGTACTCCCTGTGTTGCCGCGGCGGACGGTACACCGGTCAGACTGTCGGCCGTTGCACACGCCCATGGAGACGGCCGAGTCGCGATTACCAACTCGAGTGAGCGACTCCTCGCTCATCCAGGGCCGGACAAGAGCGTGCCGGCGTCGGGGGTCCTGCCCCGGCGGAGTGCAGCGGCGACCGAGGCGGCAGCGAAGAGCGCCACGGTGACGAGGACGATGGATCCGCCGGCGGCCAGCGCCCATTCTCGGGCGGCGGCGAGGCCGAGCACGACGGCGACGACTCCCACGCCCGCGGCGCCGAGCGTCGTGCTGCGGAACGATCCCGCCAGGACGCGGCTGGTGGCTACCGGAAGGACCATGAGCGCGGCGACGAGCAGCACCCCGGTGACACGCATGGCGGCGGCGACGGTGACAGCGGTGAGCGCAGCGAGCAGCGCGTTCAGCGCCGCGACCGGGATGCCCGCCACGCGCGACGCCTCCTCGTCCAGCACCACCGCGAGGAGCGCCCGGCGCGTCACCGCGATGGCGGCCACGATCACGGCGCCCAGGCCGATCACGGTGTACACGTCGTTCTCGGCCACGGTGAGGATCGAGCCGAACAGGTACGGCTGCAGGTTCGTGTTGGTCGCCGAGCGACCGGCGAGGACCACGCCGGCCGCGATTCCCCCGTAGAAGAAGATCGCGAGCGCGAGATCTCCAGGCGTGCGGCCGCGGGCGCGGAGCCACTCGATCGCGAGCGCGGCGGCGACCGCCACGACGAGCGAGGTCCAGATCGGCGCCGTGCCCAGCAGCAGGCCGGCGCCGACGCCCGCCACGGCGACGTGCCCGATGCCGTCACCGAGCAGCGACAAGCGTTTTTGCACCAGGAACGTCCCGATCAGCGGAGCCGACACGCCGACGACGACGCCGGCGACGAGCGCGAGCTGCATGTAGGTGGTGTCGAACGGCCACGGCAGCGGCCAGGGCATGCCGGGCATCGTTCAGCCGCCGTTCTCGGTGAGGTCAGGGCGGAGCTCTTCGAGCCACCGGGGGAGGTCGTCCGGGTGCACTCCGAGGCTCACGCCGGTGTCGGCGAGATCGGATGGCTTGCCGTCGAAGAGGACCTGGCGACGCAACACGATGACGCGGTCGAGGTCGTCGGCGACCGCTCCCAGCTCGTGTGACACGAGCAGCACCGCAGCCCCGTGCTCGCGCAGCAAGTGGACGAGCGAGTCCCGGAAGAGCCGCTGTGACTGCGCGTCGACGCCCGCGGTCGGTTCGTCGAGGATGAGGAGCTCCGGCTCGCTCGCGAGCGCCTTGGCGATGAGGACGCGCTGTTGCTGACCGCCCGACAGCTCCCCGACACGCGCGTCGCGCAGCTCGTCGAGCGCGACGGACTCGAGCGCGTGGCCCACAGCGGCGCGGTCGGCGGGTCGCGACCTTCGCCACCAGCCCTGCTTCGCCAACCGTCCCGCGCCCACGACCTCCTCGACCGTGGCAGGAAGGTCGGGCGCGAGGCGGGGGCGCTGCGGGACGTAGCCCAGGCGCCACCGATCACGGAGGCGCCGGGGTGGCACGCCAAAGAGCTGGACGCGGCCCGCCTGCGGAGTGAGCAACCCCAAGACGATGCGAAGGAGCGTGGACTTCCCGGCGCCGTTCGGGCCGACGAGCGCCGTGAACTCTCCGGGCGCGAGCTGGAGCCCCACCTGCTCGAGGACGGACTGGGTGCCGAAGGCGAACGAGACGCCTTCGGCGGAGAGGACGGGGCCTGCAGTGGTCGGGCTCATATGAGATCGATTCCCACCGTAGTCCGTGGCCGTGGTAAGATTCATTCTCATTATGCGCATCAGGCCAGTACCCGCCGCCGCCGCGTTCGCCACCACGGTCGCGGTCGTTGCCGCCTCGACCTTCTGGCACGCCGAGCCCGCCGGCGCCGCCCCCAAGGTCGGGGTCGCAGCCTCGTTCTATCCGGTGGCGTTCGCGGCCCAGACCGTTGGCGGCAAGCGTGTCGACGTGACGAACCTGACGCCCGTCGGCGCCGAGCCGCACGACCTCGAGCTGACCTCCGACGACCTCGATCGGTTGCTCGAGGCGAAGGTGGCATTCGTGCTCGGTGACGGGTTCCAACCGGCGGTCGAGAAGGCGGCTCGCCGCCGCGACAAGCCGGCGATCGAGCTGCTGCCGAAGCTCGTCGACACGCAAGGACGGAAGGTCGCGAAGCAGGGCGAACAGGGCGGGCTCGACCCCCACGTGTGGCTGGATCCCGTGCTGATGTCACAGCTCGCCGGAGAGGTCGAGCACGGCCTCGCAGCTGCCGACAAGAAGGGCGCCGCCACCTACGAGAAGAACGCCGCCGCCCTGCAACAGAAGCTCGCCGAGCTCGACGCTACTTACCGCGAACGGCTGACCGGCTGTGCTCGCGACCTGCTCGTGACGTCGCACGAGGCGTTCGGCTATCTGGCCGCCCGGTACGGGCTGAAGCAGCAGGGGGTGGCCGGCCTGTCACCCGACGCCGAACCGGATCCGGCGCGCTTGGGAGAGCTCGCGCAGCTTGCACGCGATCAGGGCGTCACGACCGTGTTCACCGAAGAGACCGTCTCTCCGCGCATCGCGCAGACGCTCGCCCGGGATGCCGGCGGCTTGCGCACCGAAGTGCTCAGCCCGCTCGAGAGCCTCTCCAAGCAGGAGACCAAGAAGCACGACAACTACTTCACGCTGATGAGCGCCAACCTGGACAAGATCGCAAACGCATTGGGCTGCCCACCTCGCTCGTAGCATCGCGTGCGTGGCAGACACGCACGATCACAGGGCGATGTACGAGCGGGCGGGAGCACGATTCCAGGGGCGGCTTCGGACGGCGTTCGTGCTCGCGGTCGCGTTCCTCGTCGTCGAGGCGGTGACCGCCTTCCTTGCCGGCTCGCTCGCCCTCCTCTCCGACGCCGCCCACCTCCTCACCGACGCGGTGGGGATCGGTATGGCGCTGGCGGCGATCGGTCTCGCCAACCGCGGCGACGCCGACGAGTCGCGAACGTTCGGTCTCTACCGTCTCGAGATCCTCGCTGCACTGGCCAACGCGCTGCTCCTCTTCGCCGTGACCGGGTACGTGCTCGTCGAGGCGGGTCTGCGCCTCGCCCGCGCCGAGTCGATCGAGGCGGGCCCGATGCTCGTCGTGGCGACCCTCGGACTGGCCGTGAACGTCTTCTCGGTCATGTTGCTCCGGGGTGGCGCCCGAGACAGCCTGAACGTCGAGGGGGCCTACCTCGATGTCCTCGCAGACTCGGTCGCGTCGCTCGGGGTCATCGCCGCCGGTCTGGTCATCGCGCTGACCGGCTTCACGCGGATCGACGCGCTCGTCGCGATCGCGATCGGCGTGTGGATCATCCCTCGCGCCTGGCGGCTCGCCGCGCGGTCACTTCGGATCCTCATACAAGCCGCCCCCGCCGGTTTCGACATCGGCCGGTTGCACGACGACCTCGCGGCCGTTCCGGGCGTCGTGGACGTGCACGACCTGCACGTGTGGACGCTGACCTCGGAGATGGACGTCGCCAGTGCGCACTTGATGGTCGGGGCCGACACCGATCCTCATGGCGTCCTCGACCAGGCACGGGATGTCCTACGCGCGCGATACGAGATCGCGCACGCCACGTTGCAGGTCGAGCCGGACGACCACACCGGGTGCGCCGAAGTCACCTGGTGATCGCGCGAGGGAATCGGCGCTTCGCTGTGGTCGACTATCTGCCGTGCGCACGCCGGACACACTGACGCAGAGACGCCTTCCGGCCCGTTGGTGGCCGTGGTGCTCGACCGTCGCCCGCGTCGTGCTCGCGGGTGTCTGGGCGTGGGCGGGCGTCACCAAGCTCAGCGATCCCGATGCGGGCGTGCGAGCGGTGCGGGCGTACGAGATCTTGCCCGAGGCCCTGGTCAAGCCGTTCGCGTGGGGCTTGCCGTTCGTCGAGCTCGTCCTGGCCGCGCTGCTGCTCGTCGGCCTGGCGACGCGGCCGGCGGCGTGGGCCTCGGTGGTGCTGCTCGGTGTCTTCATGGCCGGCACCGTCGCGGCATGGTCGCGTGGGTTGCAGATCGATTGTGGCTGCTTCGGCGGTGGCGGTCAGGCGTCAGCCGACGGTGTCCGCTACCTGCGCGACCTCGGACGCGACGGCCTGTTCCTTACTCTGGCTCTGCTCGTCGCCGCCGGCGCCCCAAGCCGTCTCGCGCTCGACAACATCGCCGGCACCTGAGGATCGCCCATGCCACCGAAACGATCTCCGTCGCGTCGCAGATCCACCGCCTGGCGCTGGTGGGTGCTGATTGCGGCGGTCGTCGTGGCGGTGGTCGTCGGCGTGCTCGTGCAGCGCAGCCGCTCCGGCACCGAGCAGGCCACGGTCACGCGACCGGCGAGCGCGGTCGGGCCCAACGGTGGCACGCTCGTCGGACAGGCGAACGCGCCCGTCACGATCACCGAGTACGGCGACTTCCAGTGCCCGGTGTGTGCCCGGTTGTACGAGCTGTGGAGCCCGACCATCGACCAGCTCGTCCAGCAGGGCAAGATCCGGTTCGAGTTCGTCGCCCTCGCCTACCTCGACCGGGGCACGACGGAATCGGCGCGCTCAGCCGCCGCCTCCGTCTGCGCCGCCGACGCCGGCAAGTTCCTGGAGTACGAGAACGAGCTGTACTCCAAACAGTCGCAAGCCGAGAACTCGGGCTACCTCACGAACGATCGTCTGGTGGCGTTCGGCACTGACGCCGGCATCACCGACCCTTCGTTCGCGAAGTGCGTCCGCGCCGGCCGGTACGACGGTTGGGTGCGCACCAACACCGACGCCGCATCACAACGCGGCGTGACGGGCACCCCCACGGTGTTCGTGAACGGTCGCCAGATCAGCAACGGAGTAGCGGCCGACTCCGCGCAGCTCATGGCCGTCGTCGATCAGGCGTCGCAGCGGTAGCGACTCAGGAGCAGCCCGCACACAGGCCGACGAGGTCGACGCGGTGGCGCTGTGTGCGAAACCCGGTCGAGCGGGCGATCTGCTCCGCCGCCGTCTCCACCGATTGCTCGAGGCCGGCGGATGCCGGCACGTCCTCGACCATCCCGCAGTTGGCACAAATGAGGTGGTGGTGGTGCTCGGTGAGGTCCTCGGCGAGCTCGTAGCGGGCGAACTCGCCGTCGGTGACGATCCGGTGGACGAGCCCGGCCTCCTCCAGCACGACAAGGTTCCGGTACACGGAGCTTTGAGCGAGCCCCCGTCCTCGGGGCGACTCGAGGATCTCGGGGATCGTCACCGGACGGGCGGCGGCCGACAGCGCGCCCACGATCGCCTGACGATTGGCCGTCACCCGCTGGTTGGCGCGCCGCAGCCGCGTCGAGACCGTGTCGCGCAGACCGCGGGAGAGTACCGCACTTCTGCCGTCTGGCATACGCGCAGTGTATGGGCGTTACCGTCTCGTCTCGGTGGACGCGACCGGCCGCTTCACGGAGCTCGTGCGTCGGCCGCCGGACGAAGTCCCGCTCGACGAGGCCGCTCTGCTGATCGCGGCGCACGCCCACCACGACCTCGACATCGCCCGACCGCTCGCCGACCTCGACGGTCTTGCCGAGGGCGTGCGCGGCGACTCCGCCGACGACATCGCCGCCGCCCTCTTTCAGGAGGGAGGGTTCGCGGGCAACACCGTCGACTACGACGATCCCCGCAACTCGTACCTCGACGACGTGCTCGCACGACGTCTCGGCATTCCGATCACATTGTCGGTCGTGATGATCGAGGTCGGCCGCCGCCGCGGGGTGCCGATCTACGGCGTCGGCATGCCCGGGCACTTCCTCGTGCAGCCCGCCGGGGAGCTCGACGTCTGGTTCGATCCGTTCCACGGGGGTCGGCGCCTCGACGAGGCGGGCTGCCGGGAGCTGTACGAGCAGATACAAGACGAGCCGCCCTTCACTCCCGCGTTGCTGCGAGCGGTCGACAGCCGGAGCATCCTCAGCCGCATACTCGCCAACCTGCAGCAGTCGTTCATGCGGCGCGATCCGGCGTCGCTCGCGTGGGCGGTACGCCTGCGCCTGCGCATACCGGGGCTCATTCCGGGCGAGCGGCGCCAGCTCGCGGCGCTGCTCGGCGGCGTCGGACGCTTCCTCGAGGCGGCCGCCGAGCTCGATGCGGTCGCGGCCGAGCTCGCCGGGGAAGACGCCACACGTGTCGAACGCGACGCCGTCGCCCTGCGCTCGCGTGCGAACTGATCGGCGGTACGGTGCGCGTTCGTGCGCAGCGCACGAACGCTTCCGATGTTCCCGCTGGGCAGCGTGCTCTTCCCGCACGCGGAGCTTCCGCTGCACGTGTTCGAACCCCGCTATCGCGCTCTCACCGAGGCGTGTCTCGCCGGTGACGGGGAGTTCGGCGTCGTCCTCATCGAACGCGGCAGCGAGGTCGGCGGTGGCGACACCCGCTTCTCGGTCGGGACTGTCGCCCGCATCGTCGCGGCGGGACGTCTCCCCGACGGTCGCTACCTCCTCGCCACGGTGGGCACGCGTCGCCTCCGGGTTCGCGAGTGGTTCCCCGACGACCCGTACCCGCGCGCCGAAGTCGAGTTGCTCGCCGAAGCGGTCCCCGCTCCTGATGCCCAGGACGCCCGGGCCGACGTCGAGCGCCTGCTGAAGCGGGTACTCGCGATGGCGGCCGAGTTGGGTGAGGCGCCGCAGGCCGTGGGCATCGAGCTCGACGACGACCCGGTGCAGGCAGGATTCCAGGCGGCGGCGGCGGCGCCGATCGGACCGCTGGACGCGCAGCGTCTGCTCGAGCTCGACGACCCCGGCGAGCGTCTCGGAGAGCTGCGCCGCTTGCTGGCCGAGCAGGCCGAGCTCCTCGAGCTGCGGCTCTCGGGCGCGTAGGCGGGGCGGTTTAGCCCGCGGCGGCGGCGGCTTTGCCGACCGTCGCCGCAAAGCCGGAGCTTGCGACGGCGGCCGTAAGGTAGGTGTATGACCGTCGACCCCGAACAGGCCCGCAAGCGGTTGCAGGAAGAGAAGGCCCGCGTCGAGGGCCTCATCCACAGCATCAAGGACGAGCTCGGTGACGAAGGCGAGAGCGGTCAGCTCTCTGAGCTCGCGGACTACGACCAGCATCCGGCCGACACGGCCAGTGAGACGTTCGAGCGCGAGAAGGACGTCTCGATCCTGGAGCAGCTCGAGCAGGAGCTGGAGGAGTTGCAGGCGGCCCTCGAACGTATCGACAACGGCACGTATGGCATCGACGAGGAGACGGGAAAGCCGATCGCGCCCGAGCGGCTCGAAGCGGTGCCGACCGCGCGCACGAACGTCGACACGGAACCGCGCCGCGAGGCGGACAGTAGGCTGCAGCGTGGCGGCGCCGGGGACCCTGAGGAGTATTGATGCAGTTCGCGATCGACAAGGTCGGCCAATGGTCCGACGAGCAGGAGTTCAAGGTCGAGGCGGAACGGATCAAGGCGTACGCCGCCGCGACCAACGACCCGATCCCGCAGCACGTGAACGGCGAGCTCGCGCCACCGGTGTTCGCCGTCGTGCCGGTGTGGGACGTGATGGGCGGCGCCGTAGGCGAAGTCACGCCGGCCGAGGCGTTCCCGTTCGTCGTCCACGGCGAACAGGACATGTATTTCCACCGGCCGATCGTCCCCGGCGCGGTGCTGCGGTCACGCGCCGCGCCGATCGGCGTACACGTGAAGCAGTCCGGCACCACGGTCGTCAGCCGCATGGAGACGCGCGACGAGACCGGTGAGCTCGTCAACGAGCAGTACTCGGTGACGTTCTTCCGCGGCGTCACGGGCGGCGAGGGCAATGGCGAGGTCGCGCCCGAGCACCGCTTCCCCGAGGAGCTGCGCGGCACTGATCCGGTCGCAGTCGCGGAACAGACCTTCGACATGGACCAGACCTACCGATACTCGAAGTCGTCGGGCGACACGGTGCCCATCCACCTCGATGAGGAGTTCGCAAAGTCCGTCGGGCTGCCCGGCATCATCATCCACGGGCTCTGCACGATGGCGTTCACGAGCTGGGCCGCGATCGGTGAGCTCGCCGCCGGCGAGCCCGAGCTGCTCAAGCGGCTCGCCGTGCGGTTCTCGAAGCCGGTCCTGCCGGGCGAGACGATCACCACCCGGTTCTGGAGGACCGGCGAACGTGACGCGAAGACGATCTACGCCTTCGATACCGCCAATCCGGCCGGCGAGGCCGTCATCAAGGACGGCGTCGCGGAGATCGCGGTCTGAGCGTCCGGCTGCGACTGTTTGCCCAGGCGCGCGAGGCGGCAGGACGCGCCGACGACACGTTCGAAGCCGCCACGCTTGGCGAGCTGCTGGGAGCGGCGGGATCTGTCTACGGCGCGCCGTTCCGCGCCGTGCTGACGTCGGCCCGCGTGTGGGTCAACGGCGACGAGCCCGAGCACGGCGATGACACCGCCCTGCACGACGGCGACGAGGTCGCTGTCATCCCGCCGGTGAGCGGTGGCTGAGAAGCCGGTCGACAAGGCCGAGCTCCAGCGCGCGCCGCAGGCGTAGCCCGCTACAGCAGCCTCAGCTGGCGCGCGTTGGCAAACCGGTTGGTGACGTCGGGCCAGTTGACGATGTTCCAGAACGCGTCGACCCAGTCCGCCTTGACGTTCTTGTACTGCAGGTAATAGGCGTGCTCCCACATGTCGAGGACGAGCAGCGGCGGCGCGCCCTGGCCGACGTTGCTCTGGTGGTCGTACACCTGCTCGACGATGAGTCGCTGCGCGACCGGCTCCCACGTGAGCGATCCCCAGCCCGAGCCCTGCACGTTGAGCGCGGCCTCACTCAGCTGCTGCCGGAATCCTTCGAACGACCCGAACGATTCGTCGATCGCGGCGGCCAGCTCACCATCCGGCTTGTCGCCGCCGTGCGGGGTCATGTTGTTCCAGAACAGTGAGTGCAGGACATGGCCCGACAGGTTGAAGGCGAGGTTCTTGAGCAGCTGGTTGATGGTCTCGAACTCTTCGGTCTCACGCGCAGCAGCGAGCTTCTCGAGGGCGGCGTTGGCGCCCTTCACGTAGGCGGCGTGGTGCTTGTCGTGGTGGAGCTCGAGGATCTGGGCCGAGTAGTGCGGTTCGAGAGCCGCGTAGTCGTAGGGCAGGTCGGGCAGCGTGTACTCGGGCATCGGTTCTCCCTCTGGCGACGGATGCGGGCGGGGAAAAGCGCTCGCGGTGTCCAACCTCCTGCCCGGGGGCGGGATTCCACAAACGCCGCCCCCGCCCACCCCGGGGGTGCCCAGAGGGGCATCCTCGCCCCCGGCATTGCACCGAAGGCGCCGGGCTGACTAGCGTGCTCCTCCGATGCGGCTCGGGGCGGTTCGAGCGGTTTGTCGCGTTCTACTCCTCGCGGGGGCTTTGGCGGCGGCGGGGGCGCCATTCGTCGCGGCGTCATCGGGCGCCGCACCCCCGCCAAAGAGTGGAGACCCTGTCGGGGAGGCAAAGCAGCGTCTCGAGACGGCGCGGAACGAGGCCAACGCGGCCGCCGCCCGCTTCACCGACGCGCAGTCCCACTACGAGCAATTGAGCGACCAGGTCGCCGAGATCGAGCAGCAGATCCAGCGCGGCGAAGACCGCGCCGCGCACCTCCACGAGATCGCGGCGCGCCGGGCGATCGTCGCCTACAAGACCCAGGGAGCGGACGTGTCGGCCGTCTTCGGTACCGACGACCCGCGCGACGGCATGAGGTCGTCCGTCCTGCTCGACGCAGCAAACGAGTCCGACAAGGAGGCGGTGCAGGAGTACGCCGCCCTGGCCGATGACCTCGCCGCCAAGCGGGAGGAGCTCTCCAACCAGCGCAAGCTGCAGAAGGAGGCCCTCGACACGTTCTCGGACGAGCGCAAGATGCTGGACGAAAAGGTCTCCGACGCACAGAAGGCCCAGGAGAATCTCGGAGAGAAGGTGCGCGCCGGGAATGCCGCCGCACCCGGGTTCACGGCCGGGGCCATTAACGCGCCGGTGATCGACGGCCTGGTCTGTCCCGTGCCCGGCTCGGCGTTCAGCAACGACTTCGGCCAGCCGCGCGCGGGGCACACGCACCAGGGCAACGACATGTTCGCCCCGATGGGAACCGCAAATCTCGCCGTCGTGAGCGGCAACGTCACCTACGGGCCGGGCGGCTCGGGCGGCAACGGCGCCTACCTCGATGGTGAGAACGGCGTGACCTACATCTACTACCACCTGTCGGAGTACGTCGGCCCCCCACGCCACGTGAACCAGGGTGAGGTCATCGCCAAGCTCGGTCAGACCGGCAACGCCCGCGCGCCGCACACGCACTTCGAGATCCGTCGCGGTGGCCGCACCGCCCCACCCGTCAACCCGTACCCGACGATCACGAAGATCTGCTGACCGCGGCTTCGCGGCACGCGCCCGAAAGCGCGATCCAGGCGCGGTTCGATCAAGAGGGCGCTGGTACCGTTGGCGCATGGCCGAGCACCGGCGGCGGGTCGACAAGGTGCTCGACCCCGCGTTCCTCGTCGGTCTGACTGACTGGCCGCTCGACGAGCTGCGTCGCTGCCACGCCGAATGCCTCGAGATCGAGACGGAGGTGTCGTACGTCCGGCGCGTGGCACAAGCACGCCTCGACATTCTCGAGGCCGAGCTCGAGCGGCGCGCCGCCGGTGGCTCGGTCGGCGATCTGATCGCCGCGCTGCCCGAGATCCTTTCCGACGAGGGGCCCCGTCCTCCGGCGGAGAGGAGCCGGCTGCCGCGTCAGCTGGCACCGTCGATGGACATCCCGTGGCGGCGGGGGCTCGAACGGCTGATCGACGACGGAACGCTCGCAGATCTGCCGAGCCTGCCCGACGACGACCTCCGCGCGACCATCACGCAGCTCCGCGAGCTCGAGCGTCAGGAGTCGGCGCAGCGGCGCGCCCTCCACGCGGTGATCGATCGGCTCGAGGCGGACCTGGCCGAGCGCCACAAGATCGGCAAGGCATGAGCCGGCCAACATGAGGCCACCGGTCACGCCGTCCGCATGACCCCCGACATCGAGTCGAGGCTCCGTGACCTGGGCGGGTTCATTCGCGACCAGCGCCGCAACGCACGATTGTCGTTGCGCAAGCTGAGCGAGCTCGCCGGGATCTCCAACCCGTATCTCAGCCAGATCGAGCGCGGGCTGCGCAAGCCGAGCGCGGAGATCCTCCAGGCGATCGCGCGCGCACTGCAGATCTCGTCCGAGACGCTCTACGTGCGAGCCGGGATCCTCGAGGAACGCACGAACAACCAGGATCTCGTCGCGGAAATCATGCGCGACAGGACGCTCAGCGAACGCCAGAAGCAGGCGCTCGTCGAGATCTACCGGTCGTTCCAACGCGAGCGCGTCGAGGAACGCGAACAGGAACACGACACGTCGCGGGCAGGTTGAGCCGAACGAACGGACCCGTTACCGGCCGCAGGTAGGCTCGTCCCGATGCCCGTCCGCCGCGTCGCCATGCTCAGCGTGCACACCTCCCCGCTCGCACAGCCGGGCGCGGGCGACGGCGGAGGCATGAACGTGTATGTGCGCTCGCTGGGTTCGAACCTCGCCCGGGCGGGCGTCCTGTGCGACGTGCTGACGCGGGCCGAGCACGCCGAGCAACCGCCCGTCGTCGAGGTCGAGCGCGGGTTCCGGGTCGTCCACATCGGCGCCGGGCCGACCGCACCGGTCGCGAAGCATGCGCTCCTGGATCTCGTCGACCCATTCGCCCAGGCGACGCTCGCCTTCATCACCGAGCAGGAAGCCCCCTACGACGTGTTGCACGCGAACTACTGGGTCTCCGGCGCCGTCGGGCACCGCCTCAAGCACGAGCTCGACCTGCCACTCGTGGCGACCTTCCACACGCTCGATCGCGTCAAGGCCGACGCGGGGGTGGGTGACGACCCGGCGACGCGGGCCCGGGTCGAGGGCGAGATCGTCAACTGCGCCGACCTGATGATCGCCGCCACCGACGAGGAACGCGATCAGCTCGTCGCGTTGTATGGCGCCGAGAGCGATCGCATCGAAGTCGTTCCGCCCGGCGTCGACCACAGCTTGTTCGCTCCCGGCGATCGCGGCGCGGCGCGCCACGCGCTGGGCCTGGACCCGTCAGCGCCGGTGCTCCTGTTCGTGGGGCGTATCCAGCCGCTCAAGGGGGCCGATCTCGCGGTGCGCTGCCTCGCCGAGCTCGACGCGGACGTGACGTTGCTCGTGGTGGGCGGCCCGAGCGGGAACGACGGCGAAGCCGAGATGCGCGGGCTCCATGAGCTCGTGGACGAGCTCGGGCTCGGTGGGCGTGTGCAGTTCGTGCCACCCCAGCGGCACACGCGCCTCGCCGTCTACTACCAGGCCGCTGACGTCTGCCTCGTGCCATCGCGTACCGAGTCGTTCGGTTTGGTCGCGCTCGAGGCGGCCGCGTGCGGCACGCCCGTCGTGGCCGCCGACGTCGGTGGGCTTCGATCGGTTGTCGACGACGGGCACACGGGCTTTCTCGTGGAGGGTCGCCACGCGTGCGACTACGCGGCGCCCGTCGACGTGGTGCTCTCGGACCGTGAGCTGGCCGAGGCGATGGGAGCGAGTGCCCTGGCGCGCTCGAGCCTGTACATGTGGAGCATCGCCGCCGCGCGCCTGCGACGCCTGTACGGCGATCTCGCCGTACGCGCGCCGCTGGAGTGCACATAGGACCGCGGCGACCGCGCCAAGGAGAAGCGTGACCCTCGACGAGGCCCACGAGCTCATCGCGAAGCATCTCGAGGGCCCCGTTGCCGCGGCCGAGTACACGCAGCACGTCGAGTACGACCCGGAATTGCGGCGTTGGTACGTGCGCTTCGGCTGCGAGGGACGCGACGCGACGACGATCTACTTCGACCTGCACGAGCGCACGCTGCGCTACGAGGTGTACTTCCTGCCCGACCCGCCCGCGAACCACCTCGAGCTCTACCGGTACTTACTGCGCCGCAACCACACGATGTACGGAGCGCGCTTCTCGATCGGGCCCGACGGCGACATCTATCTGGTCGGTAGGGTCGCGCTCGAGCACTTGAGCGTGACCGAGCTGGATCGCATCATCGGCGAGCTCTACGAGCTCGTCGAGACGTGGTTCCAGCCGGTCGTGGGCATCGCCTTCGGGCGCCGTCCTGCTCCCGCGACCTCAGACTGTCTGAAGATTTCTGGTCTTGCGCCAGAAGGTGTGAACAGGTAGGGTGCGCCGGTCGGGCCCGAGGTGCAGGACGGCTCGCCTCGTTCGGGGAAGTGCGGGGCGGTCCCGAAGGTTCCTCGGGCCTGACCGCGCCGCCGTTACCGTGTCTGGCGGGGACGGCGGCTTTGCCATCCGTCCCCCGCGGCCGTGGGCGGCTTTGCTGACCACGCCGCAGAGCCCGAGCCTGCGAGGGCGACAATAAGGACCGAGCCGGAGCTTGCGACGGCGACAGGAGAGAAATTGATGCAACTGGCGCTGCTGGGCGGTGGCCGCATGGGCGAGGCGCTGCTCGGCGGTCTGCTCGAGGCGGGCTGGGACGCCGACTCCCTCGCGGTCGCGGAGATCGAGCCGGAGCGACGCCGGCTGCTCGAGCAGCGGTTCCAAGGTGTGCGCGTCGCGCCGAGCCCCGCCTGGGCGGTGGCCGAGGCCGACGTCGTGGTCGTGGCGGTGAAGCCCGGTGACGTCACCGCCGCCCTCGACCAGTGCCTCACCTCGCTGAAGACGGACGCGCTCGTCCTCTCGATCGCGGCGGGGGTCACGCTGGCGACGCTCGAGGAGGCGGTCCCCGACCGTCCCGTCGTGCGGGCGATGCCGAACACCGCCGCGCTCGTCCGCAAGGGCGCGGCCGCGATCGCTGCCGGCCGGCACGCCACCGATGCGCATCTCGACGAGGCCGAACGGATCCTCGGCGCCGTCGGTGTGGTCGTGCGCGTTCCCGAGACGCTGCTCGACGCCGTCACCGGCCTGTCGGGCTCGGGTCCGGCGTACGTGTTCCTCGTCGCCGAAGCGATGGTCGAAGCCGGGGTCCTCGTTGGCCTCGACCGCGACACGGCCGCCACGCTCGTGCACCAGACCCTGCTGGGCGCGTCCGCTTTGCTCGCCGACGGGGTGGAAGGGCCCGAAGCGCTCCGCGCCGCCGTCACCTCACCGGGTGGGACGACCGCCGCCGGGCTCGCCCGCCTCGAGGCCCACGGCGTGCGCGCCGCGTTTCTCGAGGCGGTCGAGGCCGCCACCCGACGCTCGGCCGAGCTCGGCCGAACCTAGCGGCGCAGGGCACGACGGCCAGCCGCCGCCGAACCGGCCCGCTGTTCCGGCCGAGCCCCTGCTCGCCTCGCTCGCTTGGCTCGCTCGGCTCGGCCCTTAGCGCTGGGCCGGGTCTCGGCCGGGCGGGCCGGATCGTTCGGCGCCGGGACCGTCGACCCTGCGCCCCGCGCGCGCTCGGTGGAGCTCCGCCGGACAGTCGCCCCTAGTCCCCAGTTAGGACAATTGGCGCTTGGCTCACGCTAGACAACAGGGGCATCGCCCACGTACGCTCCGCTCACAGCGGGTAGGAGCGAAGGGGTTGCAGTGGCGGAATCGTTCGCCAAGGCGCGTTTTCTCACCGTGCAAGAAGTCGCCACGCTGATGCGGGTGTCGTCGATGACGGTCTACCGCCTGATCAAGGCGGGAGACCTGCCGGCGGTGCGCGTCGGGCGCTCGTTCCGGGTGCGTGATGTCGACGTCGACGCCTATCTGGAGTCGCGGTATACGCAGGCCGGATAGTCGCGAATGACACAGGGGTGACCCCGACTCGGCGCTTCGTCTCGTTTCTGTCCGACTACGGCCACGCCGACGAGTTCGTCGGCGTGTGCAAGTCGGTGATGCTGAGCCTGGTCCCCGATCTCCAGATCATCGACATCACCCACGACCTGCCGCCCCACGACGTCCGGGCCGGGGCCCTCACACTCGTTCGCGCCGCGCAGTACCTGCCCGACGGCGGCATCGTGCTCGCGGTGGTGGATCCGGGAGTTGGCACCGACCGGCGCCTCGTCGGCGTTGAGGTCGAGCACGGGATCCTGCTCGGCCCCGACAACGGCCTGCTGGCGCCGGCGGTCGCGATCCTCGGCGGCGCGCAGCGGGTGGTGTCGCTCACGAGCACCGAGCACCAGCTCCCCGCGCCGGGACCGACCTTCGCCGGGCGTGACATCCTCGCTCCCGCCGCCGCGCATCTCGCCGCCGGGGTCGACCTTTCCGAGCTCGGTGACGAGGTCGACGCGGCCGGCCTGGTCCCCGGGCTCGTCTCGCTGCCCCAACACGACGAGGGCGGCGCGATCCGGGGCGAGGTGTGGTGGATCGACCGGTTCGGCAACTGCCAGCTCAACGTCGACCCCGACGAGCTGCGCGCCCACGGCGCCGAGCCCGGCGCAGTCCTCGAGGTCCGGTTCGGCGACCAGGCCCGCTCGGTGCGGTGGGTACACACGTACTCCGACGCCAAGCCGGCCGAGCTCGTGCTGCTGGTCGACTCGTATGGCCTGACGTCGCTCGCTCTCGACCGGGGCTCCGCGGCCGCCGAGTGCAGGCTCACCCCGGGCTCGGGGGTCACGCTCGTTCCCCCGGGCGCCACCGTCTCGGACGACGGGCAGGATCCTTCGTAACCGATGCGCCCCGGCACCACGATCGCGATCGCCGTCCTGCTGTTCATCATCCTGGCGGCGGCGTTCGCCCAGTTCGTGCTCCGCCTCGGCCCCTGACGCGCGGACACAGCCGCATTAGGCGGCTGGGCCAAGCAGAGATCAGGGGCTCCGGCCGTGGGTGTGGTGCTTGGGGCGGGCTGGGAGGCTGTTCCACGAACGCCGCGCCTTTCGGGTACGGCGTCCGCGGCCCCCACACCCACAGACCGGAACCCCTGGTCGCGCAAGAAATCGGCGCCGGCGTCTCACGCCTTGAGCCCTTTTTACCACGCACGGTGGCTCGACAGGTATCGGGGAGTGAACCGCCCACTCGACCAATATCGTCCGCCGACCCGGGCGATCCTCCGCCGGCGCGGCGCGCCCCGACGGCCCGGCGGTACGTTCCGCCTGTGCGTGTCCCCGAGCGCGAGGCCGACGTGCTGGCCGACGCCGATGTCGTGGTGGCCGGCGGCGGTCCCGCCGGGCTGGGAGCCGCGGTCGCGGCGGCGCGCGCCGGCGCCAGCGTCGTGCTCTGCGAGCGGTACGGCTTCCTCGGTGGCAACCTCACGGTGGCGAAGGTGGGGACGGTGTGCGGGCTGTACGTCGCGGACGCCGATCGCGCCGAGTTCGACTTCGTCGTGGGCGGCATCGCGCGCGAGTTCACCGACGCGCTGGCGCGCGATGGCAAGGGCGTCGGGCCGGTGCCGTTCAAAGAGACCGCCGTGTTCCTGTACGTGCCGTGGGCGGCGAAACGGCTCGCCGACCACCTCGTGACCGAAGAGACGCGGCTCGACGTGCTCCTGCACGCGCTCGTCGCCGACGTCATCGTCGATGACGGCATGCTGCGCGCGCTGATCCTGGCGACGAAGCGGGGTCCGCGCGCGGTGACAGGGAAGGTCTTCGTCGACTGCACCGGTGACGGCGACGTCGCCGAATTCGCCGGCGTGCCGACCGAGCTCGGCCCGCCCGGGCACCGCCAATACGGTTCGATGCAGTTCGTCATGCAGAACGTCGACAGCACCGCGGCGATGGCGGCGGTGCCGATCCTCGGAGAGCTGATCGCCGAGTACGGCGCGCACTTGTCGCGTGACGGCGGTGCGATCATCCCCACGTTCCGGCGGGGTGAGTTCATCGGCGCGATGACTCGAGTGCGCAATCCGGACGGGTCCCCGATCGATGTCACCGATGTACGTCAAGCGACGTGGGGCGAGCTCGAAGGTCGGCGATTGGCCGCGGAGGCGGCCGAGTTCTTGCAGGCGCACGTCCCCGGGTTCTCGGACGCGTTCCTCGACGACACCGCCACCGCGCTCGGCGTGCGGGAGACCCGCCGGGTGGTCGGCGACTACGTGCTCACCGGCGACGATGTCACTCGCGGCGCATCGTTCGACGACGCCGTGGCGCGGGGCGCGTGGCCGCGGGAGTACCACGTGCACGGCCGCAGCACCGAGTACTGCTTCCTGCCTGCCGGCGTGAGCTACCAGGTGCCGTACCGCAGCCTGCGGCCCGGGCACGTGGGGAACCTGCTCGCCGCGGGCCGGTGCCTGTCCGCCGATCACGACGCCCTGGCGTCGATCCGGGTCATGGGCCCGAGCCTGGCTCTCGGGCAAGCCGCCGGCACCGCCGCCGCGCTCGCTGCCCGCGACGGCGTCCCCGTCGCCGACGTGGCCGTCGACGAGCTGCAGGCCTCGCTGTCCAAACAGGGCGCGCGGCTGTGACGAACCTTGCCGACCTGCTCCTCGAGCCGGCGGCGCGCACACCGGAGGCGGCCGCGCTGGTCGACGACCAGGGCCCGACGACGTACGCCGAGCTCCGGGACCGAGCCTCTCGGTTGGCGGGCCTCCTGGTCAGAGACGGCGTGCAGCCAGGAGACCGCGTCGCGATCGCCGGCCTCAACGACGACGCGTTCGTGACCTCCTACGTCGCGGTGTTGCGCTCGGGCGGTGTCCCCGTGCCGCTGAACACGCATTCGACCCCGCCGGAGCTGCGTCGGGAGTTGGGCGTGATCGAG
>Ga0137372_10000590_pt1 | contig 34358 bp, 34 predicted proteins | sample SagtaG_6_FD_104911 | JGI IMG/M metagenome (GOLD analysis project Ga0137372, IMG submission 104911) | Vadose zone soil microbial communities from Sagehorn Ranch, Mendocino, California, USA - Sage1_R_60_16 metaG | ecosystem: Environmental > Terrestrial > Soil > Vadose zone | place: USA...
CCTCGCGCTCCCCCCAGGCCGAGATCCAGGGCCTGATGGGGCGCCACGGATGGGCGCACATCTCCTGGTACACGATCACGGACGACTTCGACAAGGACTTCGACGTCGACGAGTGGCACGGCACCAACGCGTTTATCCGCGAGGGCGACCGGATCTTCCGCACCTACCTCATCAACGCCCGCGGCGACGAGCAGATGGGGAGCACGTGGAACTACCTCGACGTCACCGCGCTCGGCCGCCAGGAGGAATGGGAGGACTCGCCGGAGGGTTTCCCGCAGACCCCGCCGTACGGGTGGTGGAACTACCACGACGCCTACAGCAAGGGCAAGTGACCACCCCATCCCGGGAGCGTCGGTGGAGGAGCTTCCGCGCTCACCGGCGCGGGAGGGGCTCGACCTGCACGGCAACCGCGACATCCCTCGTCGTCCTCCTCGCTATGACGCAATGAACAAAGACCGTCACCGAACCTCAACAACGTCCGGGACATCCTCCGCTGTCTGTGAGCGACAGCGGGACCTGGAACTGCCGATCCCGACGTAGATATGGCAAAACCAGCTCAGCAGCAAGCTCGGCTACACGAGCGTGATGGACTGCCGCTCGGTCGTGCACCGCATCCTGGAATTCGCCGAGGATGAAGGCGCGATCCCGGCCAACCCGATGCGCAAGGTACGACCGCCCAGGCGCCCGGTCGACCCCGACAGGGCCCTCGGTCAGGCCAGGCGGCGCGCGCTCACCCCGGAGGAAGCCGGACGGCTCCTGGCCTGCTTCCCGCTGTTCTGGTGGGACCACGTCACCTGCCTGCTGGGCACAGGCCTGCGCTTCGGCGAGTTCGCCGGGCTGCGCCGCCGCCGCGTCCACCTCGACCGCACCCCACCGGTGCTGCACGTGGTGGACACCCGCTACCAGGCCGGCAAGTTCGGCAGCGGCTTCAAACCACAGCCGAAGAGCGTGGCCAGCTTCCGCTCCATCCCGCTCGCCCCCCAAGTGGTGGAGGCGGCCCGCCGCCAACTCCCGCCGGGCAGCGGTCCCGACGCGCTGGTGTTCACCGGTCCCGGCGGCGGCCCCGGCCACCCCGGCGGGCCGGGCGTGCCCCGAAGCACCCGCACAGTATTGTCCCACAGCAACTTCCGCCGCACCCACCACGGCGCGCTAGCCAGGCTGGCCGACCCTGGCGCCCAGCTTCGCCCGACCGCCAGGCGCACCCTCCGGGCGCTCCGCGACGGCGGGCCGCAGCGCGTCGACCAGCTCACCGCCCGGCTGGCCGCCAACGGCCGCCGCCCCGTCCGCCCGGCCACGGTCGCGGTCGCCCTGCAGGAGCTGCGCGCCGCTGGCCTGGCGTCGATCGACCATGGCGACCAGGACGGCCGGGGGGCCTGCTGGTCGGTACTGCTGGCCGCTCGCCACCCCCTGCTGGATGCGGTCGAGTTGCACGGCGCGCACGACTTCCGGCACACCTTCTCCACCTGGCTGGAGGACGCCGGCATCCCTACCCGGGTCATTGACGAGCTGATGGGCCACGGCCGCAGCCGCCGCGGCGAGCTGGACGGCGGCAGCCGCATCGGTTTGCACTACCGGCACACCACGCCCGAGATGGCCGCGCGGGCAGTCGCCGCCATCGAGGACCGGCTTGCGATCGTGCTCCAGGTCGCCGAGGCCGCCCTGGAAAAACGCCCAAAGCAGGCAACTCTTAAGGTGTTCTAGCGCCAAGACACAGGTGGCCGGCCTGCGAGTTGGCCACGGCACCCCTCGCAGGCCGGCACGGTGCTACAGCTTGATGACCAGGACCAGCATCACCAGCGCGAGCAGCACCGCGAGCACCTCATACACCGAGGCTCGGCGCATCACCGCCACCTCCATCGTGCACGGCACGACCCCCTTGAGGACGGCGGTGGCTCCGCTCCCAGACCCATGCCGGCTCAGATGGGGCCCACGAATCATCTTAAGATTCGTGTGGGTATACATACACAATTTATTGCGGCCGGCAAGCAAATGTGACGCAAAACACATTGTGACAGTGACATGCGTCACTCTCACCCTGTGATATGCGTCACCCTCACCGAGAGATCAGTCGCGGTTTTCGACGCTGACCCGGGAGTAGGCAAGGAGACCCTGGACGCTGTGGCTAGCCTGCGTCAGTGATGCACGTCACAGCTTCCGTGTGACCTACGTCACAGCATATTCTCGGCGAGATTTCGGCTGGGCCATGGGACCGTGGGCCGACTTACTTGGGCCCGGGAGCGGGCAAACGCACGCTAGACGCTGTGGCTAGCCTGCGTCAGTGATGCACGTCACAGCTTCCGTGTGACCTACGTCACAGCGCCACTATTACCAGCCAATTTACGGGCCGCGACCGAGCGTCTCAGCGCACGTCTCGGGGACAAGATCAGACAAGCTAGTCAATCCTGAGCCTCGCACAGAGAGATTGAGCAACACTCAGAGTGATCTGCTGACAATCTGCTGACAGCGGACGCTCCACGGGGAGCCTACAGACCGTTTGTGCTGGTGGAGCTGAGGGGATTCGAACCCCTGACCTCTGCGATGCGAACGCAGCGCTCTCCCAACTGAGCTACAGCCCCTCGTGCCGGTGTGTGGCTGCCGGCTGGCCGGTCCTCGCGTCGTAAGGTGCTGGCGAGGAGAGAGGCGCTCGGCCGGGCTGGCTGCACCACGCGGCAAGCGTCGAGGATGGTACCAGACGGGGAGCCCGAAACCCCGGGGTTTCGGAGGCGCCGGTCAGCGCGCGAGCCCCGCTGTGGCGGCGAGGCCGCTGCGGAGCTTGGCGGCGAAGCTGGCGACGCGTTCGCCGGCCGTGGCGACACCGGTCTGCGTCGCGGCGTCGGCGCCCAGCTCCTGGCAGCGGACGGCGAGCAGGTCGAGGCGTTCGGCCAGGCAGGACCAGGCGGCGTCGCGCCAGGGGATGTAGTTGCCCATCTGGTAGAAGAGCTCGAAGCTGGGGCCGGCGGTCCTGCCGGGGTGGGAGGGGCCGGCGGGGAGCACGGTTACCAGCTCGCCGAGGGGCTCGAGGACCGCGTACATCATGCCGACGGCCACGTCGGCGAGGATGTCGAGCTGCTCGTCGGTCTCGTCGGTGTGGGTGAAGAAGCGCGTGAGGGCCTGCAGCACGATCTCGTAGGCGATGTTGAAGACGTCGACCACCTGGGCCGTGTGCGGGTCGTCGATCAGCGGCAGGCGCTCGTCCACTCCGGCGGGCTGCCGCACCACCGCCGGCACTACCGGACGGGCCGGCTCGAACGACGGGTCGAGCCGCTTCAGCTCCTGGTACTCCTCGAGGACGCGCAGGAAGCGTCCGTAGTGGGCGTCGCCCCAGTCGCCCCGGGCGCCCTCGCCCTGCTCCACGATGGTCTCCACGGCGGTGCAGGCTGAGGCCAGGTCGGTGACGGTGACCAGCTCGGGCCAGCGGAAGGTGGCCGCGGTCGCCTGCGCCCGCGCCGGGCCGAGGAACACCCGCTCCTCGCCCATCCGCTCGACCAGGTGCTTGAAGCCGTTCTCGATCCCGCGGTACAGGTGGCCGACGGTGCTGAAGTCCTGGCCCCAGGGCACCACGTCCTGCTCGGTCATGGGCGCGGGCGCGGAGCCGGCGGGCTCGAAGCCCTCCGCGTCGGCGAGCTCCATGCCCTCGGGCCGCTCCAGGAAGAGGAAGTGCCGCAGCGCCCGCTCACCGAACGGCACCAGTTCGAGCTGCACGCTCGGCGGGAAGTAGCGCGAGCGGCTGGGGAAGGGCGGCCGGGCGAAGCTGGGTGCCCCGCCGATCGCGGCCAGGAGGTTGCTCGCCAAGGCCAGGTGCAGCATCTCCTGCACGGCGACCCCGAGGACCACCTTGCGCCAGCGGGCCACCGCTTCCGCCTGCTCGGCGGTCAGGCCCTCGCTCTCGTCGTGCTTCAGGCTGAAGGCCGCGAACAGGTACTCGCACATCAGCGCGTGTTCGATCTGCGACGCCTCTGCCAGCAGGAACCACAGCGCCTCGCGGTGCTCGACGACCAGCTTCGGCTCGCTCAACGGCCGCTCCTCGGTCCGCGCTCTGCTCCGCTCCGGTAGGTAACTTGCAGAATGCTAGCAAGGAGTGACGACAGCCGGGCACTCCCTGGCGGCGGGCCTCACCGAGCGGCGGTGCGGTCCTCGACCGGCGACGCGCCGGCGCCCGCGTCCGGGGCCGGCTTGGGGCCGAGCAGGCGGCCTTGGACCAGGGCGATGCCGAAGATGATCACCAGCGCGCCGAGCACCTGCCGCAGGGAGAACGGCTCGCGCAGCACGAGGATGCCGACGCCGACCCCGACGATCGGGATCAGGTAGGTGACCAGCGACGCGCCGGTGCCGCCGACGTCCTTGAGGATGCGGTAGTTGAGCACGTAGGCGTAGCCGGTCCCGAGCCCGCCGAGCAGGAGCAGGCAGAGGGCCACCAGCGGGGTGAACTGGACCTGCCCGTGTGCCAGCTCCACGGAGGTGCCCGGGGTGAGCAGTAGGCAGGCCACGGCGAGCTGGCCGGCGGCCAGCCGGATGGGAGAGAGGCCCTCGACGAAGCGGTGCGCGTAGGCGAAGCCGAAGCCGTAGCCGGCGCTGCCTGCCACCACCCCGAGGGTGCCGGTGAACGAGCTGCCGACCAGGTCGCCACCGCCGAACCCGGCCACGACGGCCACGCCAGCGAGCGCGATCGCCAGCCCGGCGAGCTGCGGCGGGCGCAGCCGGGCGCGTAGCAGCCAGGCGGAGAAGGCCGCGGCGAACAGCGGTGTGGTGGCATTCAGCACCGAGGCCAACGCGGAGGTGATGCGCTCCTCGCCCCAGGCGATCATGGTGAACGGCATCACGCTCATGGCAAGGGCGAGCACGGCGAGGTGGCCCCACCAGCGGCGCTCGGGCATGCGCTCGCCGCCGCCGTAGAGGAACACCAGCACCACGGCGAAGCCGAGCGCGACCCGGCTCCAGGCCACGAACTGCGGCGAGGAGTGCTCCACGATCACCTTGATGAACAGGAACGACCAGCCCCAGATGAAGGCGAGCAGGACGAGTCGGCGCACGGGTGCTCCAGCGACGGTCGGTGGGGGACTGGTCCAGGCTACTCTCACAGCCGTTCGCCACCCTGGCGAGCGGTTAACGTCGTCTCGCCCCCACCGGGCACGGCCGGGTGCTCGCCGGCAGGACCGGGAGGCCTACCCGACTTTCTCAACACATACGTTGACAAAATAGTCGGGTCAGGCGGACCATGCGGACCACCGATCCTGACCAACGGAGGTCCCATGGCCGCATCCTCCTCCGGCCGCCTGGTTGGCACGACCGCCCTGGTGACCGGCGCCTCCCAGGGACTCGGGCGCGCCGTCGCCCTCGCCTACGCCCGCGAGGGCGCCGACCTCGTCCTGGTGGCCCGCCGCGCCGAACCCCTCGAAGCCGTCAGGGGCGAGGTCGAGGCCGTCGGCGTCCGCGTCCTCGCCGTCCCCGCCGACGTCGGCGACCCCGACGACGTGGAGCGGGTCGCCGCCACGTCCCTCGCCGCCTTCGGACGCGTCGACGTGGTCGTCAACAACGCTTCCGAGCTGGGCCCGACGCCGATGCCGTACCTGCTCGACACCGACCCTGACGCGCTGCAGCGGGTGCTCGCAGTCAACGTGGTCGGGCCCTTCCTGCTGACCCGCGCCCTGCTCGGCCCCATGCTGGCCGCCGCCCGGGGCAGCGTGGTCAACGTCTCCAGCGACGCCGGCGTGGTCGGCTACCCCGGCTGGGGCGCCTACGGGCTCTCCAAGGCAGCCCTCGACCAGCTCACCCGCATCTGGGCGAGCGAGCTGGACGGCACCGGCGTGCGCGTCAACTCGGTCGACCCTGGCGACATGGCGACGGCGATGCACGCCGCCGCCCTGCCCGACGACGACCCGGCCGAGCTCGCCCGTCCCGAGGAGCGCAGCGACGTGTTCGTCTGGCTGGCCGGTCCGGAGTCGGCCGGGGTGAGCGGCCAGCGGCTCGAGGCAGCCAGCTTCGCGCCGCCGTCGCGCGCCGTGGCCGGCGGGTGAGCCCGATGCCCGAGCAACGCTTCCACGACTGGATGGCCGCACTCGGCGCGGCCTGGGAGGCGCGCGACCCGGACGCCGCCGCGGCCCTGTTCACCGAGGACGTCCGCTACCACGAGAACCCCTTCGACGAGCCCATGGTCGGGGTGGAGGCGGTGCGCGCCTACTGGGCCGAGGTGCCCGAGCGGCAGCGCGACGTCCGCTTCGGCTTCGAGGTGCTCGCCGCCACCCCAAAGGGCGGGCTGGCCCGCTGGCAGACGTCATACGAGCCCATCCCAGCCAACGGGACCCGCCGCGAGCTCGACGGCGTTGTCATGGTCGAGCTCGACGGCGACGGCCGCTGCACCCTCCTGCGCGAGTGGTGGCACGGACGCGACCTGCCGCACGGCGGGGAGGGCTGAGGCGTGCGCAGCCAGGTCGGCTTCACCCTGCCGCCCGAGCTGGAGGCGACCGCGCCGCCTGAGGCCCGCGGGCTGCGGCGCGACCAGGTGCGCATGCTGGTCGTCGAGCGGGCGGGCGGCGCCCTCGAGCACCGCCGCTTCAGCGACCTGCCGCGGCTGCTCGACCCGGGCGACCTGGTGGTGGTCAACGACTCCCGCACGCTGCCGGCCAGCCTGCTCGGCCGCACCCGCAGCGGGGAGCAGGTGGAGATCCGCCTCGCCGCCCGCGACGGCGCGCGCTGGGCCGCCCTGCCGCTCGGCGTCCCGGCCGGCGGGGGCGACCCAGCCCTGGTGGCCACGGACGCCCGCCCGGCCCCGCCGAGCCTCGCCGCGGGCGAGCTGCTCACCTTCGCCGGCGGGCTGACGGCGACCGTGCTCGGCCGCCACGAGGAGGCCGCGCCACTCATCTGGCTCGCCTTCGACGCCGGTGGCCCGGCGCTGTTGCAGGCGCTGCACCGCGCCGGCCGCCCGGTCCGCTACGGCTACGTCCCGAGGCCATGGGGCCTGCGCCACTACCAGACGGTGTTCGCGGCGGCCCCAGGGTCGGTGGAGATGGTCAGCGCCGCCCGCCCCTTCAGCCTCCAGATCGTCCGGGAGCTGCGGCGGCACGGGATCGAGGTAACGACCATCAGCCTCCACGCCGGGCTGTCGACCTACGGCGACCCGGCGACCGACCGCGCCTTCGTGCCGGCCGAGCCGTACCACGTGCCGCCGGCCACCGCCCGCGCGGTCAACCACCGCCGCGCCACCGGCGGGCGGGTGATCGCCATCGGCACCAGCGTGGTGCGGACGCTCGAGAGCTGCGCCCGCGAGGAGTGGGCGCTGGCCGGCGCGGGCACCACCCGCCTGCGGGTCACCGCCGAGCATCGCCTCGCCCTGGTCGACGGGCTGCTCACCGGCTTCCACGAGCCGGAGGCGAGCCACCTCGACATGCTCGGCGCCTTCCTCGCTCCCGAGGTGCTCCGCCACGCCTACCGGGAGGCGCTCGCCGCCGGCTACCTGTGGCACGAGTTCGGCGACGTCTGCCTGATCCTGCCGCGCCCCTGAGTGAGGAAGTAGCTTCCTGGACGCGGTGGAGTGCGGGCGGTCCGTTGGGCGTTGAGAGACAGCCAGGAAGGCTGTCTGTGAGCAGGCAGGCTCGCGGCTGACCGTTCAGCGACGTCTGGTCAACGGTGGTTGACGTGCAGGTGGGGTCAATGTAGGTTGACTCGCATGGGTGAGACGGCCTCGAGCGAGGTGACCAGGGTGGCGGCGGCGACGAGCAGCCAGGACCCGGAGGTGGGCCTGGCTGCGGTGGCGGCGCTGCGCGGCCTGGTGGAGGTCCTGGAGGCCGTGCAGGTCCAGAACGCCCGGGGCAAGGGCTGGTCGTGGCAGGCGATCGCGGCCCGGCTCGGCGTCACCAAGCAGGCGGTGCACAAGAAGTACGCCGGCCGGCGCTTCGGGTTCGGGAGGGAGCGCGGATGACCAGGCGCAGCGTGCAGGTCCGCCGGGTCCTGGAGCTGGCCGCCGAGGAGGCCGGCCTCCTCGGCCACCGCTACGTCGGCCCCGAGCACGTCGTGCTCGGCGTGCTGCGCGACGGCACGGGCGGAGCGGCCCGGGTCCTGCGGGGGCGCGGGGTGGACCTGGAAGCGGCGCGGGCGGCGCTGCGTCGCTTGGCCGAGCGGGGGGTGGTGCCCGGCCCGCGGCCCAGCGACGCCGAGCTGCTCGGCACGCTCGGCATCGACTTGGACGCGGTGCGGCGCAACGCCGAGCAGGCGTTCGGCGCCCAGGCGCTGGGCCGGGCGATTGGGGAGGCGACCCGGGCGCGTCGCGGCGGGGTCGGGCGGGTGCCGCGGACGCCGCTGCGTGGCCCGCCGGTGTTCTGGGTGCAGGCGACCTACCACGCCGAGGTGCAGGCCAAGGCGCTCGGCCGCGAGCAGGTGGGGTCGGAGCTGCTGCTGCTCGGGGTGGTCGTCGACGCGCAGACGCCGTGGCCGCGGTGCATGTCCAACCGCTGGAATCGGCGGCTGCGGGCGTCGGTCGGCCTACCGGATGGCTACCAGGGCGTGGCCGGACCACTGCTCGGGGCGCTGGGGGTGGACCTGGACGAGTTGCGTGGCGCGCTGCTGGCCGAGTTCCAGCAGGCGGTGCGATAGCCAGGCAGGGACGCCATGGACCGGTTCGGGTTGGGGAGGTAGCCGGGTGTTCGAGCGGTTCACCGAGCAGGCTCACCTGGTCCTGGACCTGGCCCGGCACGAAGCCGAGCGGGCCGGCCACCGCTACCTCGGCCCCGAACACCTGGTGCTCGGGGTGCTCGCCGAAGGCCACAGCAGGGGCGCGCGGATCCTGCGTGCCCACAGGATCGAGTTGGCCACGGCGCGTACCGAACTACTCGGCCTGGCACGCCAGGGGGTAGTGCCCGCGCCACGGCCAAGCGACGCCGACCTCCTCGGCACGCTGGGGATCGACCTGGAAGCCGTGCGGCGCAGCACCGAGCAGGCATTCGGCGCAACGGCGGTGGGGCAGGCGACCTGGCGGGTGACCCGCCGGCGCGGATGGCGGGGCACACGGGTGACCTGGACGCCGCTGTGCGGCCCCCCGTTCTTCGCCAAGCGCGCCCTGCAACTGGCCAGCGAGCAGGCCAGGACGCTTGGCCATGGCGCGGTCGGCCCCGAGCACCTGGTGCTCGGGGTGCTGGCGGACGTGGGCGAGCCGGCGGGCAGGGTGCGGGTGTCGCGGCGGCACCGGCGGATCACCGCCCACGTCGGGCTGCCGGGTGGCTACCGCGGTGCGGCCGGGCCGCTGCTCGCCGCGCTCGGGGTCGACCTCGACGCGCTGCGCGACGCCGTCGCGGCCGAGCTTCGGGGGACCGGGCGGTGAGCAGGAGGGGACGACTGCGGGTGGCCCACTTGTGGGACGCCGGCAAGGTCGGCCAGCCGCTGCTGGACCAGTTCGGGGTCGACCTCGGCGGCCTGGGACTACGACTTCTTCGCGCTGTTCGACCGTGATGCCAGCTGGGAGGCGGCTGTGCCGCGGGGGGAAGCCCAGCAGGCCGAGCAGCCACGGGGTCGGGTGGAAGCCTCGTTGCAGGTGGCCCCAGGCCACGCTGCCGAGCAGCAGGCTCCCCACAACGGCGCGGGCCGCGGTGCCGAGGATCCCGATGCCGCGCCGCCTGGTGGCCGCCTGGTCGGTCGTGTTGGTCGTTGCCATCGTGCTCACCCCTGCGGGTCCGGGTGGTGGTCGTGGTCGGGATCGAGCAGGCGGCCGAAGACCCGCCCGGCCGCCTCCACGGCCTCGGCCTGGTCGAACAGCTCGGCGGCCAAGCCGGAGTGGGCCTGCAGGTAGGCCTCGGCGCTGCTGGGGTCGACGTGGAAGTTGACGTAGGGGCAGCAGCAGTCGGCGCTCGTGCCGCGCGCGTCGCGGCCGGTGGTGGTGGCCGCCAGCACCACGGTGGTGGCCGGCTCGAACCGCCAGGCCCCGCCGCGGACCTCGACGGCGATCGGCCGGCCGCTGGCCGGGTCGGTGGAGCTGACGCGGCCGTCGCGGCGGGTCATCTGCGGGATGCCGAGCGCGTCCAGCGCGCACATGGCGTGCACCGTGGGGCCGCCGGCCAGCTCCACCCGGTGCGGGGTGGGCCGGCCGGAGAACGGGTAGGCGACCCTGATCCGGGCGGTGGCCGGGTCGGCGTGGACCGCGTCGGCGGCGGCCAGTGCCGCAAGCGCCGCCTGTGGGTCGAGGTCCAGCTCGGCCGCCATCCCGGCAACCTCGGCGGCGGACGCCGGTGGACTCGCCTCGGTGAGGAACGCGCCGAGCAGGCGCCGGTGCAGCTCGCGCAGCGGGCCGGGCAGGACAGCCAGGCGATCCTTGACGCCGCCGGACGGCAGCCCGATCCGGGCGAGGCGAGTCGCCAGATCGTCAGGGCCAGCAGGCTGGTTGGAAGGCGTGGCGGTCATTCGGCGGCTCCCTCAGATGCCAGTACGGGTCGCGGTGACCAGGCGGGCCAGCGGCGTCCACGGCACCGTAGACCGTAGACCTTCCCGTACCTGGAAGGTCAAGACTGGGAGGTGACGATGCGAATCGGGGAGCTTGCCGAGCGGGCGGGCATCTCGGCCAAGGCGATCCGCTACTACGAGCAGGTCGGCATCCTGGCCCCGCCGGCCCGGACCACTTCGGGCTACCGCGCCTACGACGAGGCCGTGCTGGGACGGCTGGGGTTCGTGCGGGCCGCGCAGGCGCTCGGGCTCACCCTCGGGGAGATCCGCCAGATCATCGCCTTCCGCGACGACGGGGCGGCGCCGTGCGCGCACGTCACCGCGCTGCTGCAGCGTCGCGCGGACGAGCTCGAGCGTCGCATCGCCGAGCTGCGGCAGCTCCAAGGCGAGATCAACTGGCTCGCCGAGCGGGCGGCCATGCTGGATCCCGAGCAGTGCCCACCGGAGCGGGTCTGCCACGTCATCGCCTGACGCACCAGTTGCACCCGTCCGGAGCTGGACTCCAGTCCAGAAGCCGCGGTCCTCGTGAGCGATCGGGCCGCTGCCAGCCACCACGCGACCGGGACCGACGACCGTCAGCTCAACGGTTCGGCCGGTCGTCGCGGCGCGCGGCTGAGACTGTGGCCTCCACGAACATGCGGCGGTACGGCGCCGCGTCGAAGACGGCGTCCAGGTTCACCAGGCCGTGCACGTGCGGGAACGCCTGGCCGCCGGCCTCGGCCTGCTCGAAGCGGACCTCGGCGGCGAGCCTGGACACGTCGACCAGCAATGGCACCAGATCCAGCGCGGCCGGCGAAGCGGGCGTTGGCGACCGCGGCGTGCTGCGCCGCGGTCGCGCAGTGGACGAAGCCGTCGCGGTCCAGCGACGCCGCCGGGTAGCTCCTCAGGCGGGTGGCACGCTCCCAGTCCCGCCGGGCGGCGACGTGGAAGACGACGCTCACGGGCCGCTCGCCCGAGCCACGAGGTTCCGTCGTCGGTCCGGGCCAGTCCGGTGCGTCAGCCGTCGGAAAGCCTCGCGCGCAGCCGGGCGAGTTCCCGCCTTGGCCACTCGGCGGTCAGCGGCGCGTCGTGCTGGTCGCACCAGTCGAGGATGGACTGCCACGCCGCCGCGGCCTCGCCGAGCCGTCCCAGCCGTTCGAGCAGGAACGCGCTGAGGTAGACCGGACCGAGGTTGTCCGCGTCGTCGACCGCACGGCGCCAGTCGGCCAGCGCGCCGTCCGGGTCCCCGGTCGCGGCCCGCACCTGGCCCCTGACCTCCAGCAGCATCCGGTCGTCGGGGTCCAGCGCCAGGCCGGCGTCGGCCACCCTGCCCGCCTCGCCGAACTCGCGGGCGGCCAGGTGCGCGTTGGCCAGGAAACGGTGCTCGCGCACCTCGCCCGGCGTGCGGGCCAGCCGCTCGCGGTACAGCGCGACCGCCTCCTCGGCCTCGCCGAGCGCCGCCTGGGCCGAGATGAGCTGGTAGCGGGGCTTGTCGGCGCCGGGGTCCAGCGCGACCGCGCGCTCGTAGGCCGCCGCGGCCTGCCGCAGCGTGATGCGCCCGTGGCAGTCCAGCAGGTAGCCGTAGCCGACCAGCACCTCGGGGTCGGACGACCCTTCCCCCGCGAGCGCCTGCTCGTACAGCCGCTTCGCCGCGACGAAGGTCTCCAGGTCCCCGTGGGCCTCGTACAGCTCAAGGAGCCGCTCTTTGCTCTCGCCCATCACAAGGTTCCTCCTGTGTCCGGTCCGCATCGGGCAGGCGTCGGACGGCGGAGGAGACCGGGCGGTCAGCTTCAGGCGAAGCTGGGTCTTCGCATCCTGGCTCCTTCAGGCCGAAGCGTCACGTCGGGCAGTGCAGAAAGGATGGCCCGTCCACGGCGCCAACGCCACCGAGTTGCCGTCCAGATTGGAACTCCACCGGCTGGCCGAGCGGTTGCCCGCGCGGCGGTCACGGCTGGTCGTGCTGGACGACGCCGCGGCGGTAGAGGTTCTTGGTGAGCATCATCCGCGGGTAGGTGCCGGTGTTCGGCGCCGGGGAATGCAGGACCCACGGGTGGGTGAGGACCACGTCGCCCGGGCGGCCGGTCAGCTGGCGACCCAGTTCAGGGTGGCGCCACGACCGAGCAGGTACTCGGCCGACTGGCGTTGCCCGCCGTGGCACGCCTGCCAGAACGCCGCCGTGACCTCCTCCGGTGACGGCGGCGGGGTGCGCGCGAACCACTCCTCGACGCGATCCATCAGCCCTAACGCCGCCGCATGCCACAGGTGGGTCCTGGCGCCACGCTCGACCGACGGCGGCCTCGTGTGCTGGACGCCTACCAGCGCATCGCTCTCATCACCTGACCCAATCGACGTGCTTGGCCTCGATGCCGGGGAGGTACGCCACCGGTCCGTAGGCCCTGCCCGCTACCGCTTTCTCTGCCATCGATCCTCTACCATGGTGCTGCGGCTGGTACGACCGCGGCGGCGTTCGAATTCATCGATGACTTGGGCTTGGCTCGGCGTCTACACCACATGGCACGAACCCGGGAGTCGACCCTGACCACCAACGAGCCCTCCACCGAGCAGCTCTCGACCAACCAGCTCTCGAGGACGGGCCTGGCCCACCTGCACGACGCCATGGCCGCCCATGTCGAATCCGGTCGCCTGCCGGGGCTCGTCACCCTCGTTGCCTGTGGCGACGACGTGCACATCGACACCATCGGCACGCCGGCCTTCATCGACGACGCCCCCCTGGCGCGCGACGCCATCTTCCGGATCGCCTCGCTCACCAAGCCGATCACCGCCGTGGCCACGCTGTCGCTGGTCGAAGAAGGCCTCCTTCGCCTCGAGGAGCCGATCGACGAGCTCGTGCCGGAACTTGCCGCCCGCCGTGTCCTGCGGGCGATCGACGCCGAGCTCGACGACACGGTCCCCGCCAACCGGCCGATCACCCTCGAGGACCTCCTCAGCTTCCGGTTCGGCTTCGGCTCCGTGGTGGCGCCACCCGGTAGCTACCCGATCCAGCGGGCCGAGGCCGAGTTGGGGCTCCAGAGCATCGGCGGTCCGCCGTGGCCCCCCGTGGCCCACGATGTCGACGGGTGGATCGGCGCGCTCGGGTCACTGCCGCTCATGTACCAGCCGGGTGAGCAATGGCTCTACAACTCGTCGGCCCAGGTGCTCGGGGTCCTCCTGGCGCGGGCATGCGGCCAGGATCTGGAGTCGGTGCTGCGTGAGCGCATCTTCGAGCCGCTCGGGATGGTCGACACCGGGTTCACCGTCCCCACCGAGCAACTGGGCCGGCTCACCACTGCGTACCGGCCTAGTCCTGAGACTGGTGAGCTGTCGGTCCTTGACGATGCCGCCCACAGCTGGTGGAGCACACCGCCGTCGTTCCCGGATGCGAGCGGGTGGCTCGTCTCCACCATCGACGACTATTGGTCGTTCGTCTCGATGGTGTTGGCGGGAGGCACCGGGCGGGGCGAACGCATCCTCGCGCCGGCGACCGTCGCCCTCATGACGACGGACCGGCTCACGTCGCCACAACGCGACGCCTCCGCGGTGTTCCTCGGCGAGCACGGGGGGTGGGGCCTCGGCCTGGAGGTGCCCGCCACCGGCTCGTCGGACCAACCCCTCCCGTGCGGCATCGGTTGGGACGGCGGCATCGGCACCACCTGCCGCTCCAACCCTCGCAGCGGCGTCACTGGGATCCTGCTCACGCAGCGCCAGGTCACGTCGCCGACGCCTCCTCCGGTGGTCGAGGACTTCTGGGCCGGCGTCAACGCCGCCACCGCGACCCCCTGACCCCAGGCCCTGTCGCCACCCCTTGACCACGGCACTCACCGCCCGCGACCGGGTCGAGTTCTTTTTCGGCGTTGCCGACGATTTCGGGTCGCTAGGGGTTGGCGGTGTTGGGGAGCCAGCGTGCGAGGTAGGCGTGCAGGCCGGTGAGGTCGGTGCCGCCGGCGCGGTAGGCGAGGTGGCCGTCGGGGCGGACGAGGTAGTGCGCGGTGCGGGTGCCGGCAGGGTCGAGGCCGAGGCGGCGCAGCGCGGTGCCGTCGGGGTCGTGCAGGAGTGCCGGGGCAGGCTCGCGGGTGAGGTGGTTGACGGCGACCAGGCCGGCGTAGCGGTGGGCCAGCGTCGTGGTGGCCGGTGCCGGCCAGGACGTGGCGGGGCCGCACAGCAGCAGGTGAAGGGTGGGAGCTGCGGTGGCGTCGTGCAGGGTGGTGGGCTGGTCGTCGCGGACTAGGTGGGCGTCGGGGAGCCGGTCGCCGGCTCGGGGGCCGCGCCGCGGCGGGTTGGGGCCGTTGGTGGCGGCGGGGCTGTGCCGGTAGTTGACCGCGAGCTGGGCGAGGGTGCGGAAGGCGGCCGCGCGCGCCGGGCCGAACCGGAGTGCCAGGGGTGCCAGGCGTGGGAGCCGGGTGCGGGCCGCGCGGACCAGGGGGTTGGTGCTGGTGGCGATGGTGAAGGCGCGGTCGGTGAGGCGCAGCACCCGGCCGCCGACGGGGGCGCGCTCTGGCTGGTAGGTGCCGAGCAGCTCGGGGGTGGCGGCACCGGAGCAGACCAGGGCGAGCTTCCAGGCGAGGTTGACCGCGTCCTGGATGCCGGTGTTCATGCCTTGGGCGCCGGCGGGGCTGTGGACGTGGGCGGCGTCGCCGGCCAGGAAGACGCGGCCGGACTGGTAGCGGGTTGCGGCGCGCAGGTGCAGACGGAAGCGGGTCATCCAGACCGGGTCGCGCAGCCGCAGCTTGTCGGTGGTGTAGCGGTCGGTGATGGCCTGCAGCTCGGCCAGGGTCACCTCGGCGTCGGCGGGGGTCTGGTCGCCGGGTGGGCGCATGGCCAGCATGCGCCAGGTCGCCGGGGTGCCGAGGGGGAAGAAGAACAGCATGCCCGCGCCGGTCAGGTAGGTGTGCGCGGCGCCGGGTTCCAGCCCGTCTGCTTCCAGGTCGGCGAGTAGGAAGGTCTGCGGGTAGGCGGAGCCCTCGAAGCCGATGCCCGCCAGGTGGCGGACGGTGCTGTTCACGCCGTCGCAGCCGACCACGTACCGGGCCGCGAAGGTCTCGTGCCGGCCGTCGGGGTGGAGGAGCCGGCAGGTGACGTGCTCGGCGGCTGGGTCGAGGCCGACCAGCTCGGTGCCGCGTTCGATCCGCACGCCGCGCTCGGCGAGGTGGTCGCCGAGGATGCGTTCGGTCTCGGCTTGGGAGAGGAACAGCAGGAACGGGTAGGCGGTGTCGGCCAGGCCGAGGTCGAACAGCCGCAGGGAGACCACCCGGCGGGCCAGGTGCAGGCGCAACTGGACTGCCTGCTGGCCGTGGTCGAGCAGCTCGGGGGTGACGCCCAGGCCGGCGAGGACTTCCAGGGTTCGGGGTTGGATCGCCAGCGCGCGGGATTCGTGGGTCCGGTCGGGCTGGCGGTCGACGATGCGGACGTGGCTGGCGAAGGCGCGAAGGTGTGCTGCCAGGGCCAGCCCGGTGGGTCCGGCCCCGACGACGAGGACCTCGACCGGGTCGCCTTGGGTGGTTGGGTCGCGGTGGACGGTCATGTGTGCCTTGGGTCGGCTCGAGGAGTCGGTCTGGGCTGGCGTGGCGAACGTGGCGGGCGGTCAGGTGGCGGTGGTGTGGCGGTAGCGTGCCACGGCGGCGGGCACGGCGAGGGCCAGCAGCGCGGCGATCCAGGCCACGGCTGCCAGACGTGGGTGGCGGTGGGCCGCCCAGGCACAGGACCCGCAGCGCGTCGACGGTGACGGTGACGGTGACGGGGTTGGCCTTCGCGAAGGCCTGCAGCCAGCCGGGCATGGTGGCCACCGGGACGAAGGTGGAGCTGGCGAAGATCAGCGGGATGACGCCGAGCAGCCCGGCCAGGCCGGCGGACTCGGCCTCGCGGACCAGCAGGCCGAACAGCGCGTTGAGCCAGGAGAACGCCAGCCCGACCAGCACGGCCAGGCCGACCGCGGCCAGCGCGGCGGCCGCGCCGGCGTGGAATGGGTCGCGGCGGCCGTGGGCGGCTGCGGCGAGGGTCACCGCGGCGGCGCCCAGTCCGAGGGTGGCGTACCAGGCGACCCCGTTGCGGAGGTCGGCGGCCTGGCTGTAGGCGGAGAACGCCTCCACCCCGATGCGGTGGCGGGCGGGGAGCTGCTTGATCGACTGGTCCAGGCTCGCCCCGACCAGCAGCCCGTTCGCCACCACCGCGCCTAGCAGCACCACCGTCGTCCGGCCGGCCTGCACCACCAGCTCGGCCTCCCCAACCTGAATAGTAGTGTTACTACCTATCGTGATGCTACAACGAGGAGGGTAGTATCGCTACCTATGCGCAGCCCAGGAGTGGGTCTGGCAGACGTTCGTTTGTGACGACTGCCCGCCCGGCTGCTGCCAGAGCAGCTGAGACCGACCGTGCCGTGGGACCGGCAAGGCGCCACCGGTCTCGCCGTCCGCCCTGGCGGCCGGGCGTTGGCCCGGCCATGCGATTCCTCAGTCACCTGCGGGTTCGTGCCGATCGAAAGGGGGATGCGAGCCGCCTGGTCGGGAGCTGGGGTCGACGGGCTCGCACACGAACCTGGAGGTGCCATGCGCGGGCCGCTGTGGCGTGCTGTCGGGGTGGTGGCGATTGTGCTCGCCCTACTGGTGGCGGGCTGCTCGAAGCAGAACCGGACGCCACAGACGGCGCCGGTGGTGCGCGGGTACGGCCCGCAGGAGCCAGCGGTCACCATCGACTTCTGGTACATGCCCAACGGGCCCTCGCCGGACCAGGTGGTCCGGCGGGAGGTCGACCGGTTCCACGGGCTCCACCCCAATATCACCGTGCGGGCGACCAAGCTGGACTGGCCGGGAGCCCTCACCCGGCTGACCACCGCGGCGGCCAGTGGCAGTGGACCGGACGTGAGCCAGCTCGGCACCACCTGGGTAGGCAGCATCTCGTCGCTCGGCGGGCTGCGGCCGTTCAGCGGGCCGGAGCTGGCATGGCTCGGGGGGCCCGATGCCTACCTGCCCGCGAGTTGGACCTCGACCCGGCTCGTGGGCCAAACCGACGTGACGGCGGTGCCATGGTTCGTCGACATCCGCGCCCTGTTCTACCGCACCGACGTCCTCCGCGACCTGGGTATCGACCCCGCACGGGCGTTCACCGACTGGCGCTCGTTCGCCGCTACCCTCGACCGGATCGAGACGGGCGGGCGCATGGCCGCCCTCGGTCAGCCGGGCAAGGCCGACTGGAACGTGGTCCACAACATCGCCCCGTTCATCTGGGGAGCGGGCGGCGACTTCCTGTCGGCCGACGGCACCAGGGCGACCGTTGCGACGCCGGCCGCGCTCGACGGCGTCGACTACTACCAGAAGCTGGTGGCGAAGTACGACAGCCGCCCCGTGCTGCGGGGCACCTATACCGAGGCTCGCCAAGCGTTCGTCGACGGTCGCGTGGCCGTGCTCACCGACGCGCCCGAGTCGGTCACGACCTTCCGAACCGCCGCCAAGCTCGGCGGGCGTTGGGCGACCGCCCCGATGCCCGCCGGTCCGCACGGGCGGTTCACCTTCCTCGGCGGCAGCGACCTGTCGGTGTGGAAGGCCTCCCGTCACCCGGAGGCCGCGCTCGAGTGGATCAGGTTCCTGACCGGTGAGGAGAGCCAGGTCCGCTACGTCTCCGGGATCGGCCTGTGGCCCGCGAGGCTGTCGGCCACCACCAAGCCGCCGTTCGGGTCCGACCCCGCCTACCGTGCGTTCACCGCCCAGGTCCCCAACGGGCGGCAGTACCCGGCCGTTCCGGCCTGGAACGGGATCGAGGTCGCGCTGCACAAGGCGTTCGGCACGATGTGGGACCGTGTCCTCGCGAGCGGCCACCCGCTTTCCCGTCGCGATCTGGAAGCCCTGCTCAACCGCGCCACCACCGATGTCCAGCAGGCGATCGCGGAGACCGGCTAGGTCGACGGGCCGCCAGGGCTGGCGCTGGCCCCACGTGCTGGTCGGGGTCATCCTGCTGCTCGGCCTGGTCGCCTACTCGAACCTGACGCTGCACCGCCGCGACGCGGCCGCCGGCGAGACCGACCGCCTGCTCGGCCAGCTCGACCTGTTGCTGCACGAGGAGAGCAGCCTGCTGTGGCGGACGCTGGCCGACCGCAGTGGCGCCGTGCAGGTCGCACGGGAACTCGGCGTGCTCCGCACGCGCGAGCGATCGATCCTCGCCGCGCGCGGCCTGGCAGGCCCGACTCGCTCGCGCCTCAACGACAAGGTCGACCGCTACCACGGCGTGCTCGACACCGAGTTGGGCATGCTTGCCGTCAACCGCACCGTCGACGCGCTGGCGCTGGAGCAACGCGCCACCGATCCCTCGTTCCGCGAGCTCAGCCGCGACCTCGCGGCAGAGGCCGCCGCAGCCTCCGCCCGTGGGCAGCGGGCCAAGCAGGTGGCCGACCTGACCCTCGCCCTCGCCCTGTTGCTCACCGCGGTCATCATCGGACTGCTGTTCCGGCGCTCCGAGCGAGCGCACCGTGCGGTCGTCCGAGCCGGTGACGAGCTCCTCGAGCACGAGCGGCGCGCGCTTCGCCAGGTCGAGCGGAGCCAGGATGTCATCAAGTACCAGGCGCAGCACGACGCACTCACCAAGCTTCCCAACCGGACCCTGTTCGGCGAACGGGTCGCGCACGCGGTGGCGCGTGGCAAACCGGCCGTGCTCTTCGTCGACCTGGACGACTTCAAGCGGGTCAACGACAGCCTCGGCCATGCGGCCGGGGACGCGCTGCTCGTCACCTTGGCCGAGCGGCTGCGCGCCTGCCTGCGCCCTGAAGACACGGCGGCACGGCTCGGCGGCGACGAGTTCGCGGTGCTGCTGGAGATGGCCGACGCCGACGGCGCCGCGCTGGTGGCCCAGCGGATCATCACCCACCTGGCCGAGCCGTTCGACCTTGGCGGGACCACGGTGCTCGTGCGGGCAAGCATCGGCATCGCCCTGACCAGCACGGGTCGCCATGACGCCGACCTCCTGCGCGACGCCGACGTGGCCATGTACGTGGCCAAGACCGCCGGCAAGGGCCGTTTCAGCTTTTTCGAGCCGAGCATGCACGAACGCGTCCGCGGCCGCCTCCAGGTCGAGTCTGAGCTTCGCTCGGCCCTGGAGTCCGACCAGCTCACGGTCCTCTACCAGCCGATCGTGGCGCTGGCCGACGGCACCGTGGTGGCTGCCGAAGCGCTGGTGCGCTGGCGCCACTCTTCGCGCGGGCTGCTCGGGCCGGGCGAGTTCCTGTCCGTCGCCGAGGAGACCGGCCTGATCCTGCCGCTCGGCCGTCTGGTGCTGCGGCACGCCTGCCAGCAGGCACGCGCGCTGAGCGCGGCGGCAGGCCGGCCGATCCGCGTGAGCGTGAACGTCGCCGCCCAGCAGCTCGCCGACGACTCGCTGGTGGCCGACGTCGCCGCCGCGCTCGACGGTGCCAGGCTCGATCCAGGCCAGCTCGTGCTGGAGTTCGTCGAGTCCGCCGTCATGCAGGACTCGGAGTCGGTCGCTCGCTCGGTCGACGCGCTGCACCAGCTCGGGGTGGGCCTCGCCCTGGACGACTTCGGCACCGGGTTCTCCTCGCTAAGCCATCTCCAGCGCTTCCCCATCACCCAGCTCAAGATCGACCGGTCCTTCGTGAGCCGCGTCGGTATCGGTGAGTTCGCCATGGTCGAGGTCATCATGCAGATCGCCCGGACACTCCGCCTGGAGCTCGTCGCCGAGGGCGTCGAGTCGGCTGAGCAGGTCGGCCGCTTGCGCGCGCTCGGCTGCGAGCTGGCTCAGGGCTATTACTTCGCCAGGCCGCTCGAGGCCGAGGCGCTGGTCGACCAGCTCCGCGCCGTCATCGGTGCTGTCGCCGGGGTGCCGCGCTCTCGGTGACCTCCACATCAGCGTCGAACAACCTGATCCAGGGGACCCAGCGGCGGACGGAGAGGGTAGGAGACGAGCCACCTCGACATGCTCGGTGCCTTCCTCGCTCCTGAGGTGCTCCGCCACGAGATCGAGGTCGTGAACTTTCTGCGCGAGAATGGGGGGCGTGGAGACCGCGACGCAGGCGCTGCACCGGCTCACCTCCTACGAGCCTGGCCGCGAGTGGACCGAACCCGTCGACGACCCTCGCGTGTTGCAGGACCTCGAGGTCAACGACCTGGCTCGCTTCCCGTGGTTTTTCAAGCGGTACGCGCAGTCGCTGCCGTGCGTGGCGCTCCCTCGCACCCTGCCGCCCACGACGACCCCAGCCGTCGCCGTGCTCGCGGGCACCGCGGACGTCGCCCACACCGCGCTGGACCTGCCGCACCTCTCCCGGTTGTTGCACCTGTCCGCAGGGGTGGTGCGGACGGCAGCGCGGCCCTACGGGACCTGGATGTTCCGCGCCGCCGGGTCCGCGGGCGGCCGCTTCCCCCTCGAGTTGTACGTCGCCGTGCCCGACGGCATGCCGGTGCCTGCGGGCGTGCATTGGTACGACCCGCACGACCACGCCCTCGTGCAGGTCGGGCCGCCGCCGCGCGGGGGCGCGCCCGCCGTCGTCGTCACCGGCGTCCCGTGGCGCACCGGCTGGCGCTACCGCGAGCGTGGCTACCGGCATGTCTATTGGGACGCAGGCACCATGCTCGCCCAGCTGCTAGCGTCTGCCGACTCCGCGGGGCTCACCGCGGGGCTGCACAGCCGCTTTCCGGACGCGGCGGTCGCCGCGCTCGTCGGCGCGGACGGTGTGAACGAGTGGCCCGTGGCCGTCGTCGCCCTCGGCGACGGCGCGCCCGCGCTCGACGCGACTGGTGCAGCCGCTGCGGGCGACGTCGACGCGGCGGCTGTCGAGTTCCCGCTCGTCACGACCGCGCAGCGGGCGGGGGAGCGCGACACGCTCGGGCCGCCGTGGGACCGCGGCGCCCCGGTCGACGTGCCCGTCCAGGGAGCTGACCCGCTCGAGGCGGTCGTGCTCGCGCGCGGGTCGCAGCGCCGCATGGACCCCACCCGCGGCCTGCCAGAGAGCCTGCTGCGCACGTCCCTGCGGGTGGCGTTGCGCGGCGTCGCTCTCCCGCACAGCGTCGTGGTGCACGATGTCGAGGGGATTCGGCCAGGTGTCTACCGCTGGCCGGACCTTTCGGCCCCGGTGCGCCCGGGCGCGATGCGGGAGGAGCTTTACCGGGTGTGCCTGGGGCAGGGACTCGCCCGCGACGCCGCGTTCGTCGTGGTCGCCGCGGCCGGCGTGGGCGCCCTCGACGACCGGGAGTACCGCGAGGCGCAGCTCGCTGCCGGCCTGGTCGAGGGCAGGCTGCACCTGCTTGCCTACAGCCTTGGCGCGAGCGCCTCCGGGATGACGTTCATCGACAGCGAGGTGCCCGCGCTGCTGCGCGAGCCGCTGGACGCTCTGCTGTTCACCTGCGTCGGCGTGCCGGAGTACGCGTCGGCGGTCGGCGGCCTGCCCGGTGCGCCGACCGCCGTACGCACGGTGGCGCCGCGCGTGGCGGATTAAAAGGGTCTTGGGTGTCGGGTTGGTGGGTCATGAGACCGACAGACCAGCGTGCCGCAGCATGCGGCAGTAGGATCGAGTTCGCGTCTCGAAGCGAAGGGAGCGACGGTGCGACACGAGGATGTCGTCGAGGTACTGGACCAACCGCTGGCGCGGGAGTTGCTGGGGTCCGCCATCCCGGCGCGGCTGGCCTACAACGGGCTCGACGGGTTTCCGCGGGTGGTGCCGATCGGCTTCTACTGGAACGGCGCCGAGTTGGTGCTCGCCAGCGTGTCCTACGCCGCGAAGGTCAAGGCGCTGGTCGCCAACCCGAAGGTGGCGTTGACCATCGACACCGCCGAGCCGCCGTGGCACATCCTGCTGGTGCGCGGGAGCGCCAGTGTGGAGATCGTCGACGGGGTGGTGCCCGAGTACCTGGCCGCTTCCCGGAAGGGGACCCCGGAGGACCAGTGGGGCGCCTTCGAGGCCGAGGTCCGCTCTCTGTACAAGCAGATGGCGCGCATCGCGGTCACGCCGGAGTGGGCCAAGCTGATCGACTTCGAGACCACGCTGCCCAGCGCGGTCGAGCGGGCGATCCGGGAGCGCGCGGCATCCTCCTGAGCACAACGACCGCGGGGCGGAGCTGACCGCAGGTTCAGGCCCGCGGTCCGTCGTTGCGCTCGGAGGTGCGCCATCGTCAATCGGACGCAGGCCCTGGTTCTCGGCTTCTTCATAATGGTGTTGGCGAGCCTGGCCGTGATTCGCGCCGCCGCCCCCGACGTCTACGACCAAGCGCTCAGGCTTCCGCCGAGCTGGCCGCAGTGGGCGGGGACCGTCTTCCTGCTCGCGCTCGTTGCCTTCATCGCACTGCTGGCAGTCGGCGTCGTGCGGCGATCACGCTGGATCTTCTGGCTGATCCTGCTCGCCTTCCTGGCAGGGGTGCTGCGCGTGCCGGTGGCGATCTTGCAACTCACCCACGTCCTGTCCACGAACGTCCCAACTTGGTACGTCGTGTTCCAGGGGCTCATCGGCCTAGCCCAGCTCGCCATCGGGCTGGCCATGCTCGTCGGCTACCGCCGTTCCGGCGTCTGGGGAGCCTTCTGAGCTGAGCGCCGAGCTGCCGCGCTCCCTTCGGGAGACTTGCCAACGAGGCTCGTGTGGACCGTGGACGGGCCTCACCTTCGCCCGAGCTGGCGACCATCGCCGGCAGGCTCCGAGCTACGTCGTGCTCGCCGACCATGCCCTCCGCGTGCCCTCGCCTGGGCCGCACTGGGGCCGCGAACGATCGGCAACCGGGGGTCACCAACGGACAACAGCGGTAACCAGACGCCCAGGTCAGGGGTGATGCCGGCGATTCGCCGCAGGTCCAAGGAGCGGCCTTCCGGCCCTCTTAAAAGGCGCTTGGGTGTCTGGTTGAGGTCGCGCGGGCCTGGTTGGAGCTGGGGCTGCTTGGTGGGTGAGGATCCGGGGATGCCAACCGTTCCTCGCCGCCCTGCGGCACAACGACACCGCGACCAGCTCGAGGCCCGCCGGCTGCGCGCCGCCGAGCTGTTTGCCGCCGGCGTCCGCCAGGCCGAGGTCGCCCGCCAGCTTGGCGTCTCCGCCCAAGCCGTCAGCGTCTGGCATCGCTGCCTCAAGGCCAGTGGTACCGATGGGCTGCGAAGCCGCGGCCCCGGCGGCCCGGCACCCCGGCTGTCTGACCAGCAGCTCGCCGAGGTCGAGCAGGTGCTGCTCAAGGGCGCCACGGCCAACGGGTTTGTCGGCGAGCTGTGGACGTTGGAGCGGATTGCGGTGGTGATCGAGCGGCTGACCGGGGTGCGCCACCATCCGGCCCATGTGTGGGCGCTGCTGCGCCACCGGCTTGGCTGGACGGTGCAGCGGCCGGCGCGTCGCGCGGCCGAACGCGACCAGGACGCCATCGACCGGTGGGTCAAGCAGGACTGGCCGCGGATCAAGCAAACGCCCAACGGCGCAGAGCCTGCCTGGTCTTCTTCGACGAAAGCGCGCTCAGCCTGACCCCCAACGTGCGCCGCACCTGGGCGCCCAAAGGCCGCCCGCCCACACTGACGCACCCGTTCAACTGGAAGAAAGCCTCCATGGCCGCCGCGTTGTGCTACGGCGTCCGCGGCGGCGGCGCGCAGCTCGCCTTCCACGTCCGGGCGGGCAACTACGACACCGACAGCCTGATCGAGGTCCTCCAAGGGCTGCGCCGGTTCCTCGGTGGGGAGAAGGCGACGCTGCTATGGGACGGGCTGCCGTCGCACCGCAGTACCACCATGCGCGACTGGATCCGCACGCAGCGGTCGTGGCTGGTGGTCGAACGTCTGCCCGCCTACGCACCAGAGCTCAAAGGCGGTCGAGGGCCTGTGGTCCAGCCTCAAGGCCGTCGAGCTGGCCAACCTCACCACGGCGACGCTGGGCGAGGTGGTCGACCAGGCCCACCGCGGCATCGACCGGGTGCGCCGCACCCCGCACCTGGCCTACTCGTTCCTGCGCCACGCCGGCCTGTCGGTCTGCTCGCTCTGGTGACGCCGCCATCAGCTCCAAGCCCGCTGTTGCCAGCCAAGCCGGCCCGTACCTGCTCGACCACGGTCCCGGCTCATCGGGACATCCTGCTTCAGTTCGAACACGCACACACCCGACGCCCGCACGTCGGCAGGGCGGCGCGATCAGCGGCATGATCGGACGCTACCTGCCGACAGCACCCTGAATGTGCCGACGCATCACCCAGCGCCACTTGGCGATCCGCCGGTCGCGTTCGAAACCGAGCTCCTCGAACAAGTTCTCCGTGCCGGTGTGGAAGTAGGCGCCGCGCTGTGGTTCTCGACCCTCGACCTGTTCAGGGTATGCCTCGACGAGCCCGCCGCCCGCTTCCTCGATCGCAGCCAGCGCGGCGGTCACCGCCGCCCGTGCGACCCCCTTGCGGCGGTGGCTCTTGCCAGTGAAGATGCAGCCGATCCGCCAATCCGGTAGATCGGTCAGCTCGGCGTTGTAGGCCTTGAGGTTCTTGATGTTGGGCAGTTCTGCCGGCGAGCCGTACTGGCACCAGCCCACACATTCCTGGCCGTCATACACGAGGACCTGGTGAACCGTCCCCTGGCGCACGTGTGCCTGCTTGGCATCGCGGTTCTGGGACGCAGAGTGCTCCTTGCCGAGCCCCTCAGGATGAAATCCCATACACCAGCAGCCGCCCCAGACGCCGTTGTTCGCCTCCACGAGCTTGGCGAAGTCATCCCACGTATCCGCAGTGAGCGGACGGGTGGTGTAGGCGGAATCGCTCACGTTGTCGGGCATGCATGCATCTCGCTGCTCTCGGTCGCCGATGAGATTGTGCTCCCGCAGGGCCTGAGGGCACGCGCCTACGTCTGAGGTTCGGCGCCGACGAACCAGGCACCCAGCTCGCCCGCCGTCGCCCGGCCGGCCTCGGCATCAATGTCAGCGATCAGCACCTGGGCGCCCTCGGCGGCCAGCCGCCGCGCGACCGCCCCGCCAATACCCACCGCCCCGCCGGTCACCAGCGCGCGCTTGTGCCCAAGCTCCATGCCCCCACGCTATGCCACCGGCCCGACAGTCAGCGCCAGTGGCCGGTGCCACGAGCCGCAGCGGCCGGCAAGAACGCACATCACAGCCAGGCCGACCGCACACCCGGGTCAAGCCAACACCCAAAGGCCCTTTTAGGTCAACGAACACCCACCGCACCTACGTCGGCGTCGGGCTGATCGAGGAGGCCGCAAAGCTCGCCGCCCTGGGGCCTGGTCGCCTGGCGGTTGCCGCGCTACACCATGCGCGACGGCATCGTCTTCGGCGCCGCCGTCGGCTTCGGGTTCGCCGCCCTGGAGACGGCCGGCTACGCGTTCAACGCGATGTTCACCATGCAGGGGCTGTCGCTGGAGAGCCTGGTCCAGACGGAGATCCTCCGCGGGGTGCTGACCCCGGTCGGGTACGGGTCGTGGACCGCGATCGTCGGTGGCGCGCTGTTCGCGGCCGCGGCGAGCAGAGGCCGGCTGCGACTGACCGGCGCGGTGCTCGGCTGGTACGTGCTCGTCGCGCTGCTGCACGGGCTGTGGGACGCGTCCAGGGGCATCGCGGTCTGGCTGACGCTGCTGCTGACCGCGACGCCGGTGCAATGGCTGATGATCGAGCTGGGCCGGGTGCCGGAGCCGACCGCCGCCCAGGTCCAGGTGTTCAGCTTTCTGAGCTGGGGGTGCTGGTGCTCGACGCGCTGGTCGGCGTCGCCGTGCTCCGCGGCCGCTGGCGGCGGGCGCTGGCCGTCGAGCGCGCCCGGCCGGCGCCCCCGACCGGTCCCCGGCCGTGATCCCCCAGCAGGCTCGCGCGACGGCGGGACGCTCCCGCCGTCCTCTGCCACTCGTCACGTTTGGGGATGGCGTGGCTCAGGTCGAGGCGGGGACCAGTTCGGCCAGGAGCTGCCGGACGCGCCGGTCGATCTCGTCGCGGATGACGCGGACCTGCTCGACCGTCTTGCCCGCCGGGTCGTCGACCTCCCAGTCCAGGTAGCGCTTGCCCGGGTAGATCGGGCAGGCATCCCCGCAGCCCATGGTGACCACCGCGTCGGCGGCGCGGACCACCTCGTCGGTCAGCGGCTTGGGGAACTCCAACGACAGGTCGATGCCCAGCTCGAACATGGCCTCGACGACCGCCCGGTTGATCTGGTCGGCGGGGGTGCTGCCCGCCGAGCGGACGTGCACGCGACCGTTGGCGTGGTGGTCCAGCAGCCCCGCGGCCATCTGCGAGCGGCCGGCGTTCTGGACGCAGACGAACAGCACCTCGGGCACGTCCTTGGCGATGTGGCCCTCGGCCTGGGCCAGCGCACGCAGCCGCTCGCGGCTGTACCGCTCCACGAACAGCGGCAGGAAGTCGGAGATGCGGGCGCCGGACAGGCGCGAGATGGACTCGTCGACGTAGCGGTCGATGGTCTCGCGGGAGTAGATGCCGTGGAACTCTTGGGCCAGCCGCAGGATCGAGGGGCCAAAGGCGGTCCGGCTGACGTCGTCGAGCTTGCCATCCATGTGCGTGCCTCCTACGAGTGCGGGCGTTGCTGGGGACGATGCGGACTGGCTCGGGTGCCGGGACGGCAGGGCCGTGCCGCTGCCATGCCTGGGCGGCGAGCGGCAATGCTCACGGGCCTGGCCCGCTCGACGCTTGGTCGCGGACCGCGGGGGCTGGCCTGGTGAGCTGGGCGATGAGTTCCTCGACGCGGCCGCGGAGCTGCTCGCGCAGGGCGCGGACTTCGTCGAGTGGTCGCCCGGCGGGGTCGGGGACGTCCCAGTCGAGGTAGCGGACGCCTGGCACGTAGGGGCAGGCGTCGCCGCAGCCCATGGTGACGACCACGTCGGCGGCGCGGACCAGCTCGGTGGTCCAGGGCTTGGGCGCGCAGGCGCTGGGGTCGACGCCGATCTCGGCGAGGGCCGTGGCCACTTCCGGCTGGATCGCCTCGCCGGGCTGGCTGCCCGCCGACCAGGCGTGGACGCGGCCGGCGCCGGCCTGCTCGGCCACCGCGGCGGCGAGTTGGCTGCGGGCGGCGTTGCGCACACAGACGAACAGGACCTCGGGGACGGTCTTGGCCAGCCGCCCCTCGGCCTGGGCGAGGGCGCGCAGCCGCTCGCGGGCGTGCCGTTCGGTCAGCAGGTCCAGGAACCGCCGCGTATGGACGCCGCGGAGGCGCAGCAGCTCCTCGTGGACGACCCGCTCGACCCGCTGGGCGCTGAGCAGCCTGGTGTACGGGCCGGCAAGGCGGGCCAGCGCCCGGTGCGCGGCGGCGCGCTCCCCGGCGCTGAGCTCCAGCTCGGGGGCGGGGTCGTCCAGCTCGGCGAGCAGGGTGACTACCCGCTCGCGCAGCTCGTCGCGGACCTGCCGGGTCTGCCCCAGGGTCGTGCCGGCCGGGTCGGGGACCGGCCAGTCCTGCCAGGGCGCCTCCACCTCCGGTAGGTCGTGGATGCCGGCAAGGGTGACCAGCAGTCCGGCACCAGCGGCCAGCTCCCCGGTGAGCCGCTCGGGCCGTGCCTCGGCCAGGTCGATGCCGGCCTCGGCCATCGCCTCGACGGCCAGCGGGTCGACCCGCGCGTCCGGGGCAGTGCCGGCCGATTCGGCGCGCAGCCCCGGCGGGGCGAGGGCGTTGAAGAACCCGGCCGCCATCGGCGCGCAGGCGGCGTCGAGGGCGTCGGCAAACACTACCGTCGCGGCCTGATCCCCTGGCTGGGGCGGCGCGGGCCGGCCGTGGGCAAGCAGGCCGGTCAGCTCGTCGAACAGTCCGGCCACGGCCGCGGGCCGCAGGCGGTGGTAGGTGAACAGCCCGGCACGTTCGGCCTCGACGATGCCGGCCTGGCGCAGCACCTTGAGGTGGAAGGAGACGAGCGGCTGGCTGAGTCCCAGCGCGGCGGCGAGCGTCCCGACCGGGCAGTCGCCCCGGGCGAGCAGGCCCAGCAGCCGCAGGCGCACCGGGTCGGCCAGCGCCGCGAGCCGCGCCGCGACCTGGTCCGCGCCGGCGTCCACGCCCGGCCGCGGTGGCATCGTCCGCCGTGTCACCGGCCCACCGACTCTCATCAACAGCGATTTATATAGATGGAGATTGCTATAACGGGCCGGCGCGTGTCAAGCACCAGGTCGTTGCCGGTCTCGCCGCGTCGCGGCCGGTGCCCAGACCTCAGGAGGCCACGGTGGTCCCGGCTGGTCGCCCACCGAGGGGCACGATCTCCGGGCCGCAGCACGCCGGCGCGGCCGTGCCGGATGGCTCGGGCACCGGGCAGGAGGCGTCCGCAGTGCCACGGTCGGTGCTGCAGGCGCCGCCGGCGGGCAGGACGAGCTCCACGCGCCTGGCGGCTTCGAGGTCGCCGGCGAGGGCGGCGGCGATCGAGCGGACCTGCTCGTAGCCGGTCAGCATCAGGAACGTCGGCGCGCGGCCGTAGCTCTTCATGCCGGCCAGGTAGAAGCCGGGCTCGGGGTGGGCCAGCTCGAGCGCGCCGTGCGGTGGGACGGTGTTGCAGGAGTGGACGTTGGGGTCGATCAGCGGCGCCAGCGCGTTGGGCGCCTCGACCGCCGGGTCCAGCCCCAGCCGCAGCTCGGCGAGCGGGGTGAGGTCGGGCCGGAAGCCGGTCGCGGCGACCACCTGGTCGACTGGGCCCAGCCACCCGGTCCGGTGGGCGACCAGGATCCCGTCGGCGGTCGGGCGCAGCTCCTCGACCTCGACGCCGGTGGCCAGGCGGACCGCCCCGGCCGTGACCAGCCGCTCGACCCTGGCGCCCAGCGCGGCCCGGGCGGGGAGGGGGTCGTCGCCGTCGCCGTGGTAGAGGTCGGCCCCGCGGACCGCCCAGGTGAGCTCGGTCGCCGGGGCCTGCTCCCGGAGCCGGACGAGGTCGCCGAGGACCTGCATGGCCGAGTGCCCGCTGCCGACCACCAGCACCCGCCGGCCTGTGTAGCGCTCGGGCTGGGCGAGCACGTTCGGCATGCCGTAGGCGAGGCGCCCGGCGGCGGCGAGCCGTGCCTCGCCGGGCGCGGGGATGCCGGAGGCGCCCAGCGGGTTGGGCGTGCCCACGGTGCCGCTGGCGTCGACGACCGCGCTCGCCAGCAGCCGCTCCTGGCGGCCGTCGCGGTCGACGACCAGCTCGAAGGGGGCCTGCTGGCGGCCGGCGTCCTTCATCTTGTCGCGCCCGTGGCGGGTGATCGCCACGACCCGGGTGCCGAGCCGCAGCCGTGGGGCGAGCTCGGGCGTGGCGGCCAGCGGCAGCAGGTAGCGCTCGCGCAGCTCCGCGCCGGTCGGGTAGGCGCCGGGGTCGGGCGCGACCCACCCCGTACGGGCGAGCAGCCGCACGGCTGCGGCGTCGAGGTTGTGCCGCCAAGGAGAGAACACCCGCACGTGGGCCCAGCTCGCCACGCCCGCACCGACCTCGCCGGCCTCGATGACCAGCGGGTCCAGGCCGCGCTCGAGCAGGTGGGCGGCCGCGGCCAGGCCGACCGGGCCGGCGCCGACCACCACGACCGGCAGCGCTGCGGCCGGGACGTTCGTCATGACCGGCTTGCCGTTGGACTGCTGCATCAGGCGCTCCATTCATCGACAAACTTCGATGTCTCTAGGAAGCAGTATGCCAAGCCTCGGTCCATTCATCAAGATTCTTCGATACACTGACCGAGACCATGCCGCAGGAACTCGCCCAACGACCGGCACCCGCCCTGGCCAGCTGCACGCCGCTGGCCTGGCCGACCCTGTCGGACGCCCAGGCCGCCCAGCTCGAGCGGGTCTTCAAGGCCCTGGCAGACCGCCACCGGGTCAGGATCCTCAACCTGCTGGCCCGCGCCAGCGAGCCGTTGTGCGTCTGCGACTTGGTCGACTCGCTCGGGCTCAAGCAGCCCGCGGTCTCCTACCACCTCAAGCAGCTCGTCGACGCCGGCCTGCTCGCCCGCCAGCGCCGCGGCACCTACTCCTACTACCAGCTCGCCCCCGGCGCCCTGGACCAGTGCGCCACCCTGCTCGGCGGGCCGGCCGCCCGTGCCCTGGAGCAGCCTGGCCGGGTCGGGACGGTGCTGGCGGGTTGATGGGGCATACCCACAGCGCCGCCGGCGCCCACCGTGGTCGCCTGGCCGCGGTCTTCGTGCTGACGCTCGGCATCTTCGTGGTCGAGGTGGTCGGCGGCCTGGTCAGCGGGAGCCTGGCGCTGCTGGCCGACGCCGGGCACCTGCTCACCGACGTGGCCGGGATCGGCCTGGCGCTGCTGGCGATCTGGTTCGCCGGCCGGCCGGCCAGCATGGTGCGGACCTTCGGCTACTACCGGGTGGAGATCCTGGCCGCCGTGGTCAACGCGGTGCTGCTGTTCGGGGTGGCCGGTTGGGTGCTGCTGGAGGCGTGGCGGCGGTTGCGGCAGCCACCAGAGGTGGCGAGCGGGCTGATGCTCGCCGTCGCGGTGCTCGGCCTGGTCGCCAACGCGGCCTCGATGTGGCTGCTGCGCCGGGGGCAGGCGGAGAGCCTGAACCTGCGCGGCGCCTACCTGGAGGTGCTCGGGGACCTGCTCGGCTCTGCGGCGGTGATCCTGGCCGCCGCGGTGATCGGCCTGACCGGGTTCGAGGCGGCCGACCCGGTCGCGTCGGCCCTGATCGGCCTGCTGATCCTGCCGCGCACCTGGGGGCTGCTGCGCGAGGCGGTCGACGTGCTGCTGGAGGCCACCCCCAAGGGGCTGGACCTGGACGAGGTGCGCCGTCACATCCGCGAGACCCCCGGGGTGGTCGACTGCCACGACCTGCACGCCTGGACGATCACCAGCGGCATGCCGGTGCTCTCGGTCCACGTGGTGGTCGAGGAGGCGGCCGCGCCACCGGCGGTGCTGGACCGGCTCGGCGCCTGCCTGTCCGGCCATTTCGACGTCGAGCACTCCACCTTCCAGCTCGAGCGCCCCGAGCACCGCGGCCACGAGGGCGCCACCCACCCGTGACCCAAGCCACGAACCGGTGCGATCACGACGGGCAGCGAGCGTGCTCGGCGTCTCTCGGCAGGCCGTGAGCATGGCGTGCCTCCTGCAGGCTGAACACGGTCCGATCGACAATTGCGACCGGGTCGAGTCCTTTTCGGCGTTGCCGCGAGGCTCGCCCGGCGCCATGCCGTGACCGGCGCACGCCACGCTGATGCTCCGGACCCACACGGTCGTGCTTCAGCAAAGAGAGGTCGCCATGCGACCAGCCAGGATCCTCACCATCGTCCTGTTCGTCGCCGCCGTTGCCGTCACCGGCTGCACGGCCCACGCCACCGCTCCCCACCCAGCAGCGGCGCCCGAAACGCCGGCGACCGCCCCGCCCCCCGCCCCCACGCCCAAGCCGACGACCCCGGCCCCCAAGCCTCCTGACACGCCGCCGCCGACCACCGGCCCGCCGGTCGACCGGCCCGCGACCGGTCGCTGCGCCGCCTCGGCGCTGCGCGGATCCGACCAGGGCAACGAAGGCGCCGCGGGTACGATCTGGTACACGGTCCGGCTGCGCAACGCCTCGGCCAGGACCTGCACGGTCAAGGGCAGCCCCGAGGTGCGGCTGCTCGATGCCTTTGGACAACCCCTGTTCGTCTCCGGGCCCGCCAGGCCGGACGGGTCGGTGGTGACCCTGCGGCCGGGGGCTGCGGCGCAGTTCGCGCTCGGCGTCTCCGACGTGTGCGACAGCACCGTCGGGGGGTCGCGCATCCGCGTGACCCTGCCCCGAGGGCAGGGCTCCCTGGTCGTGAAGCTCGGGTTCGCCACCTGCAGGAGCCTCCAGGTCCAGCCACTGGCACCCGCCACCGCGTAGGTAGACCCGCCGCGGCGTAGCGCCCGCTGCCTGATCCTCCCGACGGCCGAGTGGGGTAGCCGCTGCATTGCATGCGCCAGCGTCAGGTAAGGGCGGCGTCGACCGCCGCCTGGATGTGCAGGCGGGTGGTGGGGAACACCGGCACGGGCACGTCGTGCTCGCCGATCAGCAGCTCGATCTCGGTGCAGCCCAGGATCACGCCCTGAGCGCCGCGGTCGACCAGCCGGGCGATGACCTCGCGGTAGCGCTGGCGCGAGGCCTCCCGGATGGTTCCCACCACCAGCTCGTCGTAGATGACGCGATGCACCAGCTCGCGGTCGGCGGCGTCGGGGAGGAGCACCTCGAGGCCGGCCTGCTCGAGCCGCTCGCGCAGGAACGCCTGCTCCATCGTGAACCTGGTGCCGAGCAGCCCGACACGGTCCACGCCGCCCCGCCCGACCGCTGCGGCGGTGGCGTCGGCGATGTGCAGCAGCGGCAGCGGCGTCGCGCGCTCGACGGCATCGGCCACCTTGTGCATCGTGTTGGTGCACAGCACCAGCAGCTCGGCGCCGGCTCGCTCGAGCGACCCGGCGGCGTCGGCCAGCGCCGTCGCCGCCTCGTCCCAGCTTGCCTGCTGCTGCAGCCGTTCGATCTCGGCGAAGTCGAGCGAGTACAGCAGGCAGCGTGCCGAGTGGAAGCCGCCGAGCCGGTCTCGGACCAGCTCGTTGGCGAGCCGGTAGTACTCGGCCGACGCCTCCCAGCTCATCCCGCCGATCAATCCGATCATCCGCATCCGGCCTGCCGACCGCTGAGCCATGTGTCATCCCTCCCTGTGCTCGTCGTCCTGCCGCCCTGCCTCTGTTCCGGCCGGTACGTGGCCTTGCAGGGAATTTAGAACTGTGGCTATATAGCTAACATGGCAGATGACGGTGAGGTGTTCAAGGCGCTGGCCGACCCGACGACGAACGGAGGCATGATGCGGGTCCCGGTGATGACGGCGACGATCGAGCGCCGGCTGCTGGTGAACTACCGCGTGGAGGCGGAGGTTGTCGCCCGGTTGCTGCCCGAGCCGTTCCGGCCGGTGACCCTGGGTGGCTGGGCCGTCGCGGGGATCTGCCTGATCCGCCTGAGCGGCCTGCGACCGTCCGCCGCACCCGGCCGTGTCGGGTTCACTACGGAGAATGCCGCGCACCGGATCGCGGTGCAGTGGGATACCGACCAGGGCGTGGCGCACGGCGTCTTCGTCCCCCGGCGCGACACCTCCTCGCGTCTGACCACGCTTGCCGGCGGGCGCCTGTTTCCCGGCGTCCACCAGCGTGCCAGCTTCCGTGTCGAGGAAGCCGGCGACCGCTACGAGGTCGCCATGGCCAGCCTGGACGGCGTTGTGAACGTGGGCGTCGCGGCGGCGCTGGCCGACGACCTGCCGCGTGACTCGGTGTTCGGGTCGCTCGGCGCCGCCTCCGAGTTCTTCGAGCAGGGTTCGCTGGGCTGGTCGGTCACTCGTCGGCCTGGCGTCTATGACGGTGTCGAGCTGCGCACCCTCGGCTGGCGGATCGAGCCTGCTCGTACCGAGGCCGTCACGTCGAGCTTCTTCGACGACCCGCGGCGCTTCCCGCCGGGGACCGCGGTGCTCGACAGCGCCCTGCTCATGCGCGACCTCGCCAGCGAGTGGTACGGCCGCGGACGGCTCGAGGTCCCCGCCTGCCGCGCCGTGGGCCGCCGGCAACACGCCTGACCCGATCCTTGCTCAGCGGGCGACGACCCGGCGCCACGCAAGGGCGGCCAGCCCTCCGGCGCCGGCGGCCCAGGCGACCAGCACCGGCACGGCCGAGGCGGGAGGGACCGCGACCCCGCTGCTGGACGACGCCGTAGGGCGGCGGTTGCTCCGCGCACCTGGGGCTGGGCTGTGGACGGCCTGCGGTCGACGTCAGCGTGCGGTCGGCGCCGGCTTCGCGCGAGGCGTGACCGGGGCGACGGCTCGGCATGCCAGCCAGCCGACGCCGGTGAGGCCGAGCGCGTACGCGGGCACGGTCACGGCGACCCCGGATGACGGGAGCACGAGCCCGATGGTCAGCACCAGGCTCACGGAGAGCAGCCCGACCGCGACGATCGCGACGGCGCGTCGCTCTTCGCCGGGCTGGTCGGCGGTCAGCCGCTGGATCCGGTAGGCGAGGTCGCGTTCGCCGCCGAAGCCGGTGACCGGACCGTTGGCTGGGGTCGCGAGGGCGGCCTTCGCCAAGGCGCGGGCGACAACCCGGCGGTCGTCCACGGTCCTCGCCGCGGCCTCGTCGGCGATCGCTTC
>Ga0137372_10000594_pt1 | contig 34284 bp, 34 predicted proteins | sample SagtaG_6_FD_104911 | JGI IMG/M metagenome (GOLD analysis project Ga0137372, IMG submission 104911) | Vadose zone soil microbial communities from Sagehorn Ranch, Mendocino, California, USA - Sage1_R_60_16 metaG | ecosystem: Environmental > Terrestrial > Soil > Vadose zone | place: USA...
CGGCGACTTTGGCGGGTGGCGGAGAAGGCTTAGCCGCTACAACCGCCGGGGTGGGAGCGCTTTTTGGAGTCGTGGTTGCCGCTTTTACTACTGAGCCCGCAACCGCGATCGGCTTCACCGACGCTGCGACCGCAGGTTTCGCGGGTGCCACTTGAACTGACACTGTTGCAGGCTTCGGTGCCGGTGCGGCGCTCACCTTTGCTGCGCTCGGCTGAACTTTCGCCCCAGTCTGAGGCGCGACTTTAACTGACGCAGCCGATGGCTTCACCACTGGCTTTACCGCCACAGCCGGCGTTTGCGCCAGCGTAGCACTCGTCATGATCAACAGAAACGCTAGATTCCGTTTCATCGGATCCTACCTTTGGCTGCAGCCGGAGTTACCGCTGCCGGCTGAATGTCGTGACTGAAAAATGTGGTCGCCACACATGTGGCCACTACGCTCTCATTGGGCGCGTACTGATACGTATGCTTGGCTTTGGCTTCTGAAGGCTTCTTCAAATTTGCGACCAACAGATTTGACACGTTCACAATCCGCTCCAACTTGGCCACGTGATCGAAGAAATTCAGCATTGAGAAGTAAGGGCCGTCGAGTTCAACCTCAAACGGGACCTCGGTATAGAACTCTTTGGAAGCAGTTGCCTGCGCCGTGTAGCGACGAAGTTCAATTCCCGACTTCAACGCTTCGGCATCCAGCATCTTCATGAAACCGTCCACCTCCTTTTCGTCAGGGACGATCCGCTTCTCGATTTCCAGCTGTTGTTGCAGGCTCGCAACCTGACGATCGATCTCTGCCAGCTTCGAGACATACGGCTCCAGCTGCGCGTTTTCCTGCAGCTTGGCGTTCAGCGCCTGCTGCGAAGACGCATTGCTGTTCCGCTGGCTTTTGAAGTACGTGAAGTAGAGGGCAACGGTCAACAAAGCCGCTCCACCCAACATCAGCCCCCACTGCTTAATTCCGGATAGCTCGCTAAAATTCATGTCGCCGTCCTAGGACTTTCCTTTTTGGCTTCCCTTTTCGCAAGTCAGCTCGAACTGGAACGCCTGCATATCTTTCACCGAGTCGTCCTGATAAGTTTCCTTGATCTCGATATTCTTGAAGTAGCCGGTCTTCTGTAAGTTCTCGATCAGCGTAGCCACCGCATCAGTGCTCAAGGCCATACCCTGAATCGCAATATTTGCGCCCTGGTCTTTCATGCTGCTCAACCAGACCGCCTCGGTCCCGTTCACCGTGTCGCCGATGGTGTTCAACAAATTGACTGGGCCGGATTGAGCGGCGCGCAGCTGATCAATCACGTCCACTCGCCGTTTGTAGTTATCGGCTTGCTTCTGGCGTTCCAGGTACTTGGTCTTCACGACCGATAGTTGCCGGTTGTGGTCCTCCGCAACTTGCATTTTGGCGGCAATGCTCTTTGCCTGGTGATCAAGGTAGTACCAGTAATAAGCATTCGCTCCCGCTAAGAATGCAACCGAGACCAGAATCTTGACCATCGGCGAGCCGACACTACCGATTTCAAGCGATGGCGCAGCTGACGCAGCTGATCCGCGTTTGCTTTTCGCTCTAGGCGTCCCCAGCAGATTTATTCGGATCATAGTTCTTCAAAGCTCCTCAGGGCCAAACCGACTGCTACCGCCAACTGGCCGGCGTTATTGTCAATCAACTCCACTCCCAAGCCTTCCGCCGGCGGCGTGATCCGTTGAAAAGGATTCAGGATCTCGACCGGCAGTGAGAACTCCTGGCGCAACGCTTCCAGCAATCCCGGCACCTTCGACGATCCGCCTGCCACCAGAATTTTTTCTATGTGCTCGCCTGCAGCGCTGGCACGGAAGAAATCGAATGTCTTCTGAATCTCGAGCACGATGATCTCAGTCACTTGTTGCAGGATCGGCGTCTTCGCGTCTTCGCTCACCGTGCCCACCTTGCGGCCCAACTTCAGCGCTTCCGCATCATCGAAGCTCAAATCCAGTTCCTTCTGCAGTGAATCCGTGTACTGATGGCCACCTACGCTGACGTCGCGGGGGAACAACGGCGTCGTTCCCTTAACAATGTTGATATTCATGACGCTTGCGCCAAGGTTCAACAATGCAACCACCTGGTTCGGCGAAGGCTCGTAGTTGTACTCGTAACAGTTCTGCAGGGCCAACGCATCTATGTCCACGATAGCCGGAGTCTTGCCGGCCATCGAGAGTACGTTGGTGTAGTTCAGAATCTTGTCCTTCTTGACTGCCACCAGTAGCACGTCCATGTGCGGCTGGCCTTCATCTTCAGAAAGGATCTGGTAATCGAGGTTCACGTCGGCCAGATCAAAGGGGATATGCTGCGCCGCTTCTTTCTGGATGGTCTCTGCCAGCTCCGCATCACTCATAGATGGAAGCGAAATCTTTTTTACGATGACCGAGTGCCCACTGACCGCCGTGGCCACGTTCTTGGTCTTGATCGCATTTTCCGAGAACAGCTTCGAGATCGCACTCGAGACGGTGCCGGAGTCCACGATCATCGAGTCCACGACGATATCGGGCGCCAGAGCTTCCAGCCCAAGGTGCGCAACTTCAAGCCCACCGCGGCCTTTCTTGAGCTCGACAGCTTTAATGCTCGAAGAGCCCACATCCAGGCCAACGATTGATTTCGATCCGAAGAATCCAAACATGTGCCCGCCTTTTATGTGGCAGCCTGGCTGGCCGCCTTCGCTTTCTTCGTCTTTACTTCTAACTCACTGGACTTTTCTTCCATCCACTGGTCCAGTCTCGATTTCTTAAAGCGCCACCGGTTGCCCAATTTGAACGCCGGAATCTTCTGCTCGTTCACGTATTTGTAAAGTGTGTCCGGGCTGACGCCGAGATACTGCGACGCCTGGCGAATGTTCATGACTTCGCGTGAATCTGCCATATCGGTCCCTTTCCACAGAGATTCTGTCCTGCCATGTCCACTCATGCAGGACTTCGTTTGGGAGAAGAATCCTCTCTGAAACGCACTCAGAGTGGATTAAGTGGACTGAGCATATCTCAACCGTGAAACAGGCGAGGTCAGGGCAGGATTCCGCGTTTTTCCGCGTTTTTTGCCTGTTTTCTGGAATTGATGTTCAATGGAGATGCAAGCTGTATCTGTATGTTGTGGCTTCAGATCATGGTGCTTCTAGGAATAGTGGTGTTCACCGGTCGGATGCCGAAGTCACTCGCGCTACATAACCGAAGTACAACAGACGGTACCAAGGTTCGTGTACGGGAGAACGGCCGTGGAATGCAGAAGTTTGAAGGCAGAATGCGGAAGTAAGCCGGAAGAAGTCACAAGTTAAGACCGAACACACCTGCAGTTGAGGATAGAAACATGCTGTTTTGACGGTTTACTTAAGCATTCTGACTTCTAACTTCTGCATTCCTTCTTTTCCGTCCGGAATCCCGATCGCCTGAATTAACGTCCGGGGCCGCGAGACGCAAGTTGCTCGTACTCTACCTGGGTTGGAATCTGATAATGGTCCATGATGTCGCGCATGCGTCGCTCCATGCTGGCAATGTCGTCGCGCCGATTGTCGTGGCGGTACTCCAGCCATCGCGTGTAATAACTGTCAAAGCGGCCCTGATCTTCATTGGAAAGCCTTCCACGCCAGCGGTCGCCTTCCCATCTATCCCAATCTTCGTCGCGTGAGTTTGAAGCAATCCTGAAATAAGGCGTGTTCGAGGGAATGCGGTAATGCGCGTACACATCCTGCATTCGTTTTTCCATGCTCCGGACCTGGTCGCGGTCGTTACGCTGGCGATATTCCTGCCAACGAGAGAAATAGCTGTCAAACCGTCCCTGGTCTTCCGCCGAGAGCTTCGCCCGCCACTGGTCGCGCCGGGACCTGGCGTTCGAAGCCACTCGCCAATACGGCGTTTGCGACGGGATGTTGTAGTGCGCATAAACCTCGGTCATGCGCTTTTCCATGCTTTGAATTTGATCGCGATCATTTCTTTGGCGGTAATCCTGCCAGCGCGAATAGTAACTATCAAAACGCTGCTGATCGTCAGAAGAGAGGTTCCAGCGCTGCCATTGCGCAAATACCGGCACGCACAGCACACTCATAAACAGGATTGCGATGAGCTTTTTCATGATTTTCCTCCCAGCGCGGTTTGCCAGAATAGTATGGCAACCTCGCCGGAAAGAGAAGTGATAAAGATGCTTCCACTGCCGGTCGCGACGACGTTGATAGGCTGATCACTGTCCAGCCGCACGTGGCCGAATAGGTGGTAACAGACGTCCTGCACGGTCTTGATATTCTCGAAATTCCTGACCAAAACACTCACTCAAGATTTTGTCTTCCCTTCTCGCTTTGATCGTGTAGTTAAGCAACATAATCAGGAATGCCATGGTCCCTCGCCATTCCCCAACAACAATCGCGGTTCCAGCGATCCCAAGAAGAACTCCGGAGTAAATGGGATGGCGAATGCGCGCATACGGTCCACTACGCACAAGATGGTGGTCCGTCTGGATCACGACTTTGTCGCTCCAGTATTGGCCCAGATGGATACGCGCCCATGCGGCCAGCGCGAGCCCAGCCAGAGCTCCCGCAAATCCAACTCGCATGATCTCAAGGCCGGGCGGCAGGAAACGTGTTCCCAGGAAACCCACACCTGTTTTGTTCCAAAAGAGGAGCGCGAACGTGATCGCACCGACGAGCAGACGCAAAACGCGGTAAAACCCGTATTCGCCGGACTGAGCGGCGTTCTGCGGAGCTACCCAATAGAGACCCAGCCCAGCCCACGTGAGCCCCAAAACGATGATCCAGACAGGCTGGATGACTTGCGCCTTCCATAGCAGCAGCGCGAACGTGACTGCCAGAAAAGCTAATCGCAGTCTTTGGAACCGGCGCTTCCCTGGCGATAGAGATCCGAGGGCTGGAGCAAAGACGACCCAAGAGGCGCCGAAAACGGCCCAGATGTAGGCAAGTGCTCTGAGCATTTCTATTTCAGGAGCGATTGACTGGCTCGACGAACACTGCCGTACCGTAGGCAAGAACCTCGGTGACTCCTTGCATGATTTCAGTCGCGTCGTAGCGCGCGCCCACAACGGCATTCCCACCCAATTCGGCGGCATGGCGGAGCATCAGATCGAAAGCTTCCGCGCGGGTCCTCTCACAAAGCTGAGTCAGGAGAGTAATATTGCCACCCACAAGAGTCTGCAGACTCGCGCCGATGGTCCCGAAGATCGAACGCGATCTCACTACAATGCCGCGCACTACTCCCAGCGTGCGCACAACACGAAATCCGTCCAGTTCAAACTGCGTGGTCACCATCGCATGCGAAACCATCTGCCCCGAAGCGGTGTAGCCGCCCATCGCCATTGAACCCCTCCTTGTAGACAAAACAAATCGCATTCAATGTACACCAGCTTTCGTGTGGCGCGGGCGCCCTCGCCCGCGGCAGGCCGTTATAATCTCGCAGGCGGAGGCCATAGATGGAAGCAACCTTCCATCCGGTGCGTTGGGCGCTGATCGGGGCGCTCGCAATCCCCATTTTCCTGGCTTTAGCTTTCCTGGTTGCCAAAGCCGCAGGCCAGGATGCGCTCGCACACTACGCGATCAGATCTGTTCGATGCATTCTCGGCATGGAACTGGTTGGGCTGTTACTTCTTGCGACAGTCGGCATTCTGTACGAACAGCGAGCACAAAAGCACGACCACGAACTTTATCGCGCTCCGGGAAAACTGGTGGATATTGGCGGCTATCGCCTCCACCTGGACTGCTGGGGCAGAGGGCCCACTGTAGTTCTTGAGTACGGACATCAAGGTGCGTACTTGGACTGGCATCGGGTGCAGCCGCAGATCGCTGAATTCGCGCGCGTCTGCGTCTATGATCGCGGTGGGTATGGATGGAGCGACCGCAGCCCGAAACCCCGCATTCCGAGCGTCATGGCGAAAGAACTCAACGATTTATTGCACGCAGCGGGCGAGGGGCCGCCGTACATCTTAGTGGGACATTCCTTCGGTGGCCTGAACGCGCTGATGTTCGCACAGGAATTTCCGGACGAGGTCGCCGGCGTGGTACTCGTTGACGCGTCACTGCCCCAAATAATGTCGCGCATGCGTTGGCAAGAGCGAATTCGACTCCGCCTGATGCAGGCAGCCATACCATTTGGCCTTCCCCGCTGGCGTGGCTGGTGCGGCGGAACCGCGCCTGAGCAATTGCGCGGATTAAAGCAGGCGATCAGTTGCAACTCATCTCTGTATGAAAACTATCATCGCGAGCGGTCCAGCTTTCCCGAAAGCGCGGCCGAGATCCAGTCCATCACCAGCATCGGATCTGTCCCGCTAATCGTGATCGCTCGTGATCCCAGCAGCGAAAACAATTCAGCTCACGAACCGGAGTGGAACCGACTGCAGCAGGAGCGAGTAAAACTCTCATGGAATTCTGAGTTCGTGATCGCCGAGGGCAGCGGACACGATGTGCCCCTCGACAAGCCTGATGTGATCACAGCGGCGGTGAAGAAGCTGATCCCAACCCGTGTTTCTCCACCAGTATCGCAACCTCTCCCATGATTGTCATCCCGAAGTCGGACGCCTTAAGCGGCCGAGAGAGGGACCTTACGATAGGCGTGAATCACCACGGAAGTAATCAGGATAGAACAGTGGCTGGATGTCGCGAAGCCATACCGCATTGTCACCCCAAGCCGACGTCAGATTCCTCTATCGCCCGCCGCTGGCGTGCGAGTTCGGAATGACACTCATGTTTCTAAACGGGCAAACTCGACGGAAGCATTATGCTTCGGGCACCGGGGGGCATCCCGGAAATTCAGTTAAGTAAGTGCTCCCGATGTAGCCGAGATACTTGATCCCAATTTCGCTGGTGAAGAATCCATCGGCAGTCATGTTGCGCAAGAACGAAAAGAACTCAACTCCCTGGCTGAGAGACGCATCGCCCGCGGCATTCTTCCGGTAGGCAATCTTGTCAATCACTTCCTTCTGCTGGTCTGGCGAGCAATCGAGATATGCCTTGTCATAGCGGTCAGAACAAGTGTTATCGAGCCACATCAGGCCGCCTCCGAGGACGCGTTGGTACCTGTCGTTCTCACTCGTGAGGAGATCAATGAATTCCGGCGCGCCCGCCTCGATGGCGCCTCCAGACTCCGCATCGGCCGGGAAAATCGTCTGGCACAGAGTCTGCAGAGTTTTGTAGCCATGCGCCGAGAAGAATTTCGGCGTGTAGGCCTTTGCTGGAGCTGCAGCCTTTTCCGCCGCGATCATGTGGTGCGCATACTCGGCGGCTTGGGCGGGAATCACTCGCAGCACAGAAGTTGCCGCAACCCCCATCCCTAACGATTTCAGAATGTCACGTCGTGAAATTCTCTTAGCCATCCATCCACCCGTTCGAAAAATTACCAATTACCCGATCACCAAATTACAAACTTTCTACAGGTTTCCCTTCTTCGCCTCATCCATCAAGTAATCCGAAGCTCGCCAGGTCAGCGCCATGATCGTCAGCGTCGGATTCTTGTCCGGATTACTCACGAACGACGCGGCATCGGTGACGAAAACGTTCTTTACGTCATGAGCCTGGCAATAGCCATTCAAGGCCGACGTTTTGGGATTGCTTCCCATCCGCACGCAACCCAGTTCGTGAATGATCACACCGCCATCCTCAATGCCGTAAGGATTGGGCCCGTCTGGTGCGACAGTTGAATAGTACGTACCGCCTGCGGCTTCAGTAATTTCGCGGAAGGTCTGCTGCATGTCGCGTGCCATCTTGATTTCGTTTTCACTCCACTGCCAATGAAAGCGCAGTACTGGAATTCCCCATTCATCAACCGTATTCGGATCAATGTCGCAATAGCTGTGCTCGTTCGGAATCATTTCGCCGCGGCCTGCGAACCCAATGTAGGTTCCGTATGCTCCACGACAGCGTTGCTTCAGGTTCGAACCATAGCCCTCGGTATATTCGCAAAGCGCGTGAAACTCGCCTACACCCGGCAAGGTTCTGCCACCGCCAAATTCGATGTGATAGCCACGCAGGAACTCATTCTTGCGATCAAACTTCCACCATGGCATGTACATGTGCATGCCACCGACGCCATCGTGATTGTGAGGCGGCATTTTGGTCAGTTGCGGAAAAATACCGCCGCCGGAACTGCCCACGCTATCCGTGAGATATTTCCCAATGACTCCCGAGGAATTCGCAAGTCCATCAGGGAATTGGGATGACTTGGAATTCAGCAGCAGACGGGCCGATTCACAGGCACTGGCGCCTACGACAAACGCCTTTGCATAAACTTTCTTTTCCGTGCGCGTGGCTTTATCGATGTACGAAACAGATTCGGCTCTGCCAGTTTTTCCCACTACAATCTCGCGCGCCATGGCGCCGGTAATCAATGTAAAGCGCCCGGTTTTCTCCGCGTATGGAATCATCACCTGGCTGGAACTGAAGTTCGACGCGCTAATACAACCGCGCCCGCACTGTCCGCAATAGTGGCAAGCCGCGCGGCCATTATGTGCCTGCGTAATCACCGCCAGCCGCGATGGGATACAAATGACACCGATCTTGTCACAGGCTTTCTTGATGATGGTCTCTGTGCAGCGCGGCTTCGGCGGAGGCATGAAGACGCCGTCAGGCGCGCTGGAAACATTCTCTTTCGTGCCGAAGACGCCGATGTAGGATTCAACTTTGTCGTAATAAGGCGCGACATCTTCGTAAGTGATCGGCCAGTCGTCGCCCATGCCGTCCGTCGAGCGTGACTTGAAGTCGACTGGCGCAAAGCGCAATGCAATCCTTCCCCAATGATTGGTTCGTCCGCCAACGATACGCGAACGGAACCAGCGAAAGCGCGAGCCGTTCGCCACTGTATAGGGCTCGCCCTCAATCTCCCAGGCGCCGTTAGGGGCAAGAAACTCGCCAAAATTCTCAGCAGCTTTGCCGCCGACGCCGACACCTCTATGAGGAAGCTGATAAGGCCAGACGTGCTCCTTGAAGTCTTTCTCGGGATTCAACGGCGGCCCAGCCTCAAGCATCACGACACTGAGGCCGCCTTCGGTGAGGATTTTTGCGGCGGTGCCGCCTGACGCGCCGGAACCGATGATGCAAACGTCATAAACCTTGGGAGAGCGAGTTACCTGGGCCATGGGTCTCCGTGTTCCGCGATCCGGACTCTGTGGTTTAGCTCTTAGCTGTTAGCCGTTAGCTCTTAGCGAAATCGGGCTCCGGTTCGGCTAAGAGCAACAGCAAAGGCTTAAGAGCTCTAGGAAACTTCTAGAACCTCAACCTCTCCAAATATGCGTAGCTCTTCTGAATGCTTTCTAGCGGCATCATCGGCTGATCATGCTCAACGAAATAATGCTTAATTCCTGCAAGGTCGGATTTTGCGAAAATCGCCTTCCAATCAATCACTCCGCTGCCGACTTCAGTCATCATGCCATTCTTGTCGAAGTCCTTCACGTGGACGAGCGGGAACCGGCCAGGATATTTCGCGAAATAGGCAAGCGGATCGGCCTTGGCTTCATGCGCCCATCCCAGATCAATTTCCATCTTCAGCAGTTTGGGATCGGACTCGGTGAGCAGAATGTCGTAAGGCAGCTTGCCGTCTGGCAGAGCTTTGAATTCCTCAACATGGTTGTGATAGGCGAGCTGAATTCCTGATTTCAGGCTCTCCTCCCCTGCACGGTTGAAGGTTTCTACGGCGCGCCTCCATCCGTCGGCTGTTTTCGTCAGCTCCCGATCGATCGAAGGATTCACAATGTACTCGTGAGCAAGGATTTTGCTGGTTTCAATCGCCTTTGGCCAATTGTCAGGAGAAAGAATCTTATAGGCAACGTGCGCGGAGGGCGCGGTCAATCCATCAGCATCTAGAATTTCACGCACCCGCTTGGGCGGAGGATTCAGGTTCGGAAGGTCGTTGAGGTATCCGGCAAATTCAACTTCCTTGTAACCAATTTTCGCGATCTTCGCGAGCGTGCCTTCGAAATCCTTCTTCAGGAGATCGCGAACCGTGTAGAGTTCGAGCCCAATCTTTTCGATGCGATGCTCCGATGCAGCCCAACCGAATCGACTCGCTACCGAAACAGCTGCCGTGCTACCAATAAATGTTCTGCGATCCACATTGTCCTCCAGCAATATCTTGAAAGAAGGGTGCCCTCACTCGTCCACTCACGAGTTAGGCTGCCTGTTCTGTCAGCAACTCTTCCCTGACATTCTTCAGCACATATAATGCCCGCTCGACGCCGACTTCGCCCGACAAAATCGGGTCCTCGTTCTCCACGCTTAGGATTCCTTCGTATCCCACGTCCATATATGCCTGCACAATGGACTTCCAAACGCTGGCACTGTGCCCGTATCCAACGGCGCGGAAAGCATCCGACGCGACCTTCAAATCCTGCTTCTCGAACACAAAGTTCAGCACACCATACTTTCCGACCTTGTCCGGATAAAGCACCGTGTCTTTCATGTGAGCGTGATAAAGCGCGCCCTGCTTGGCAAGCATATGAATTACTTCTACGGGGTCACATCCCTGCCAGAATAAGTGGCTCAGATCGTTGTTCGCGCCAATTTCTTCGCCGACGGCGTCCCGCAGCTTGAGAAGGGTTAGCGGGTTGTAAACCACAAAGTTCGGATGCATCTCGAGCGCGAGGCGATGAACTCCGTGTTCACGCGCGAATTTTGCAGCCTGCTTCCAATACGGGACCACTTTCTCTTTCCACTGCCAATCGAGTGCGGCGGCATACTCTGGAGGCCACCGATATGTAATCCAATTCGGGTTGGTGTCGTGCGGATTCCCTCCGGGACATCCGGAAAAACCAACGATAACTTTCACCCCAATCCGCTCCGCAAGCAGCACCGTCTTCTGGAACGTCTCCCAATCGCGTTGCGCAATCTTGCTGTCCGGATGAACGGGATTACCGTGGCAACTTAAAACGGCGATTTGAATGTTGTGGTCGGCAAATTTCTTTTGCCATGCGCGCAGCTTCGCGGGATCGTCGAGCAACTCCGGCACCGGACAATGCTTGTTGTTCGGATATCCTCCCGTGCCGATCTCTGCGGCTTCCACGCCCATGCTCTGGTACTTCTCCACCAATTGATCGAGGGTCAGGTTAGGAAACGCAGGATCGAAGACACCGATGGGAAGCTTGCGGCGCGAGCCGGGCGTGTGCATCGATGTGCTTTCGGTTTGTGGAGCCGCGGCAGAAAGAACGTTCGGAGCGGCAACGGCTCCGGCAATGACCCCACCGGTAGTTGCCAGGAAATTTCGGCGCGTAGGGGAAAGCGGATCGGAATTCGACATTTGGTCCCTCGACATGGAGTGCAGGAATCGAACATTATACGCACGACTCAGATTCCGCAACAGCGGCGAGGAACTTTCGGCTAAAAATCCAAAGCCGCCCTTTCGGGCGGCTTTGGATTCGTGGGTTGAACTCCTCAAGTTATCAGGCCGGAGGCGGCCACTAAGTATGAGGACATTGAGTAGATTGTTGTGCTTCCGCTGTTCGTTCGCAATAACGCAAAAATACTATGAAAGCAGGGTAGGATTGTGCTGGCGAAATTTGCCCGCGCGATCATCGTGGCTCAATGTTGACCGTAATCGTGGATTCTACTTCAACGGGTACACCGTTGAGCCTTAGCGGCTTCCAGCGCCACTGCTTGACTGCCTCCATCACGGCCGCAGCGAGGTCGGGATCTCCGTTGAGACGGTTACTTTTGAGGGTGTTCCGGTCTTATCGATTTCTGCTCGCACGGCTACCTTCCCGAAAACGTGTTTCGTTTTCGTCGCATGAGGGAAGACCGGCCTTACCATCTTCACGATCGTCAGATTAGGCGGTGTGCAAATGATGTGAGTTCGAGGCTTCGCGCGTTGTTGAGCCAAGGCGAGGGCCGCAAGCGATATCTGCAAAACAATGCCCTTCGCCAGCCTCGTCATGTGCAAACTACAGACACCGAGGACCGGAAATGGTTCCCCAACTTGCTGAGACTCATTCTAGAATCCTGTCCCCGGTTTGATGCCCTTAGCTTCCGTGATTTCGTAGCTGTTGCCAGCACCCAAGTCCTTGAACTCTTCCGTCCGCCCGCTGGGCCAATCAATCACGACCCGTTCAATTTTGTCGCGCTTTCCCACGCCAAACGTGACTGGCAGCTCAGACTGTGAAAGATAGCTCGAACCGCTCCGCACCAGCCGTGTTTGCGTGGTTCCACCCGAAAATATTTTCACCTGCGCGCCGACGGCATCCCGATTCGATTTCGTGCCAACGAGTTTGAACCGAATGCTGTGGTTGCCCGCGATCTGATCGTTGCGGAACAGATATGCTGCGCCGTTATTGCTGGTCATAAGAATGTCGGCGTCACCATCGCGGTCAAAATCGCCGATAGCGAGCCCACGCCCGACCTTAGGCGCGCCGAAATCTCCACCAACTTCGGCCCCGACCTCGCGGAAGCTTCCCTTTCCATTGTTCAGAAATAGTTGTGGCGGCTGCGCATAGCCAACATTGCGGATGTTGCGGACAGTGTCGTCAATGTGGCCGTTGACAGCGATCAAGTCCAGGGACCCATCGAGATCGCAATCGGCAAAAGCGCAGCCAAAGCCTAGCGTTGCTTTCGAAGCAAGGCCGACGCCGCTCTGCACCGCAATATCTGCGAAGTTGCCGCTCGCGTCGGTGCGATAGAGCCCGATCATCTCATTATCGAAATTGGTAATCGCAATTCCCGGCCGCCCCGAATTGTCGAAGTCTCCAACGTCAACACCCATGCCCGCCCGAGCCTTTCCTTCGGCGCTAAAAGCGATTCCCGTCTCGACGGCCACGTCTTTGAAGGTCCCATTCCGCTGATTGCGATACAGCTTATTCGGCTGCGTGTCATTCGCCACGAGCAGATCGGGCCAGCCATCCTGGTCGGAATCGAACATGGCTACTCCAAGAGACTTCGAACTACTATCGAAAAGGCCGCTCGATGCCGTGACATCATCGAACGTGCCGTTTCCGCGATTACGAAATAGCCAGGATGTCTGCCCAACGTAGGCTTCCGGCGTGCAATACGATTTGTGCTTGCCGTCTAGGCTGCAAAAAACATCGTGTTCCGGCGCCCATTTAACGTAATTGCAGACGAAGAGATCGAGCAATCCGTCGCGGTCGTAGTCAAACCAAAGCGCCGAGGTGCTGAACGCCTGCCGCTTCCCTAACCCGCTCGAACTTGTGACGTCAACGAATGTGCCTTTGCCGGTGTTCTTGAAGAGCCGGTTCTGGCCAACACAGGTGATCAGGATGTCGGCGAACCCGTCGTTGTTGTAGTCCCCGACGGCAACACCCATACCGTACATCTCGATGTCGAGCCCCGCCGCCCGAGTGACATCCGTGAAGGTGCCGTTCCGATTATTACGATAGAGCTTCAGAGTCGAACGCTGGCGCACGTGTCCAGACCAATCGGCACTGTTCACCAGCAATATGTCTTGCCAGCCGTCGGCATCGTAATCGAGAAATGCGCACCCGGCCCCAAGCGTCTCAGGGAGCAGCTTGCCGCCGTAAGCTCCATTGTTGTGTTTGAAATTTATTCCAGCGGCATTGGTCGCATCTGTGAAATGGAACCCCAGCGACGGCGACGCAGCCCAACTTTCTTGAGGACTAATCGCACTTCCGATCAGCCCGGCTGTCGTACTCACAAGGAAATCACGCCGGTTCACGGAATGTTCACCAGGCCATTGCGGATCGCATAAACAACAAGTTCCGCCGTCTTATGGATTCCTAGCGCGTCCATAATATTCGCGCGATGAACTGCAACCGTATTCGCGCTCAATTCCAATTGCGTCGCGATCTCCTTATTGGATTTGCCCTCGCAGATGAGTTGTAGGATTTCGACTTCCCGGGGCGTCAATCCGGAGTTGCGCTCGCCTTTCAGTGATTCCTGCCTCGCGAGTTGCGCATCGAGTACTGTCTCGCCGTTTACGATGCGGCGGATGGCCGATCCTAATTCCAAATCCATAGCGTTTTTCAGCACGTAACCTCGCGCGCCCGCATCGAGGGCTTGCCGCACCCAGGTTTCTTCCGTGTGCATGCTGAGCATCAGCACCAGCGTATCCGGGGCCAGTTGCAGGATTTTTCGCGTCGCCTGAAGACCATTAATTCCTGGCAGAGCGCAGTCCATAACGACTACGCGTGGACCAAGCGAACGCACCAACTTGATCGCTTCCTCGCCGTCGCTGGCTTCGCCGACCACCTGAAGATCGGCCTCGTCTTCCAGCATTCGCCGGAAACCGCGGCGCACCAGGCTGTGGTCATCCACCAGCAGCACCGAAATTTTTTCTTCAGGCATGTGGTTCCAATACTTGCCGAGGAACAGTCATCCGCACCAGCGTCCCTCCCTCTGCGGGACGCTCGAACGCTATCGTTCCGTTCAACAGTTCGGCGCGCTCGCGCATCGCGACTAAGCCAATTCCTTGTCGAGGACGGACCTCTGAGAAACCAATTCCATGGTCCTCGACCTCGAGCTGCAAATGCTCAGGAGCGAACCGCAGCCGCACCCAGACCTTGTTCGCATCCGAGTGGCGTGCAACGTTATTTAGAGCTTCCTGCAATACGCGATAGACGTGGACGGCCGCGCTTCCATTCACCGAAAACGGCGTCCCGGATTTCTCGTAGGATATGCCAATTCCGGTTTGCCTTTCCACCACCGGCAAATACCACTCGATAGTTTGCTCGAGCCCCGCTTCATCGAGCATGACTGGATGCAGTGCCTGTGACAGACTCCGTACTTTCTCCAGCGTGCTTTGGGCGATCTCGCGCACCTCAAGCAAGTCGGCACGCACCTGCGATCCTTCCTCGACCTGATTGCGAGCCCGCCCCAGCATTGCGCCCATCGCCGTGAGAATTTGACCGAAGTCGTCGTGCAACTCACGCGAGATATGCCGCAGAGTGGATTCCTGGGTGGAGATCAATTTTTGCGCTAGATCGCTCCGCTGATCTGAAAGCGTAGCCAGTTGATGGAAGAGCAGCCGATTGGACCGGATCAGATAAAGGCTGGTCAATACGATGGCGATGAGTATGCACGTCACGAAAACATACGCCTGACGCTGCACGCGCTCGTAAATTCCAGTGACCTGGGTCGCAGCTCGCTCTTCACTTTCATTGTTCTGTACGAGCAGGCGCGCTACCGCCGTACTCAGCGCAGCCAGCCGAGCCTGCAACGAAATCCTGATCTGCTCGCGCGCCTCGGCCTCCTTGCCATTCGCAGCCCCGTCGAAGGTGCGACCGACCGCATCCCAGAACTGCGCGAGCGAACTCTCCAAATAGCGCTGCTGGTCTTCGGTCCTGCCCTGGGGCGAAACCTGCTTTTCATGTTGAAACGCATCTTCAAGATCAGCCCGCATGCGCTCGAATTGCGGACGCCAGGCGGTCAGCGGATAGTGCTGCCCTCGATCCAACGCGCCTGTATCGAGCATGTCTCGCATAGACATGCCGATCGAATTCAACTCATTCTGAATTCGCAAAAGCTGCAGCGAGTCCTTGCGGTTCCGATCAATCAAATCATTCTGCAGCCGGCGCAGACTCCCAATTCGGTTCGTGACGTAAGCCGAGTACGCCACAACCGCCGCCAAAGTGATCACGAGGCCGACGTATAGAGGAGTTGCAGGAGATCGCCCCAATGATTGTCGCCCCAAGGAGTGCGGCACCGCGCAAGCATAGCAGCATTCGGCGGCCGCCCGAGCATCCGGGGCATCGGATCAGACTTGGACTGGGTTGTCCAGAGCTGCGCCGTGGCGTACGACCTTGAAATGCTCAGCTCTACTCTCCGCCAGTCCAACCGGAGATCGCACCATCCACTCTCTTTTTGTGCGCTCGAATAGAGCATCGTTCTTTGGGTTCACCGGCGGCAACTGATCGTGCATCAGATGGAACTGAATTACTTTGTTCCTCAAGTTTCGGATTCGCACGCCGCTGTGCTGTAATCTCAAGCCGAGGTCCGAGTCCTCGTCGCCCCAGCCTTCAAATTCTTCGTTCCAGCCATTCACCGCAACAATGTCCTTGCGGGACACTGAGAAATTGCTGCCGTGCAAGCGGCGGTTATGCGATTCGTAAAAAACGGGCGAAACAAATCCGTGCTCGATGATCCGTGCTTTGCCCCTCAACCGAAGCCCCATGAGTGACGCCGGCCCGAATCCTAGCCCGCTCTCAAGAATCTTCTCTGGGCTGGGCACGACATCGTGGCTCACATGTGTCCTGCGGCCGGTAATCGCGGTGCCCGGTTCGACGTAAGCAAGATGATTGCGAACGAAGTCGCGATGAGGCAGGCAATCCATATCCATCACGATCAGCGGGCCAAATCGGCTCACTAGAACGGCGCGATTGAGGACTCGAGCTTTGCGAAAGCCGCGCTTGTCCTGCGTGATGTGCTGAATTCCATGGGTGAAACGTGGGGCCCACTTTGCCAGGATCGGCGCGTAATCCTGGTCTGATCCGTCATCGGCCAGCACCAGTTCAAAATCACGAAAGCTTTGCACCGCCAACGCGGCTAATGTAATTTCGATGATGCCGGCGTCGTTGTAGGTGCCGACGATGACCGACGCAGGGCCGGGAGTGTCCATCTTTGAGAGTAAGTCGATTGACCTAGACCACGGTTGTCTTTTTCAGAATTCTACATGAACGCAAGGAGTGGACGTCCCTGCACTGATTACGACTTTGTGATGTCTACGCCCTCGCCAGATGCAACCCAAACCAGTCTCGTCGGTCGAACCAACTCTGCTCGAGTTTGAATCCGGAGACGCAGAGCATCTGCTCAACCATCTGCAGCGTGTACTTGTAACTGTTCTCTGTGTGAATGCGCTCGCCGGTGGCAAATCTCACAGTCAGTCCGATGTCCTGCAAGGTCACCGTTTGAGTTCGCAAGCTCTCCAGAAAGATTTCCATTCGTGAACGCCGTGGGTTCCACTCTGCTATGTGGCGGAACGAGGACAAATCGAAATCGCCGGCGAACTCGCGATTCAGCCGCATCAGGATGTTCTTGTTGAACTGGGCGGTGATGCCTCTTGAATCATCGTAGGCAGGTACCAGAAATTCCGGGCCTTTCACCATATCAGTTCCAAGCAGGAAAGCGTCGCCAGACGACAATTGCTCGCGCACGTTCCTGAGCATGGTTGTCGCGTCGCTCCAATCGAAATTACCGATACTCGACCCCAGATACAAAACCACTTTGCGGTTTGGAATGTTCTTTATGAAAGCGAATCCATGAGCGAAATCGGCGACGACCGGCTTCACTACGGCAAGCGGGCAGTCCTGTTTGATTCTTTTTTTTGCATCCTCCAGAGCGGCAGGAGAAATATCCACAGGAAAATATTTCAATCGCATTTGGCGGCGGGTAAAAGCCTTCAGTAGAGTGCCGGTTTTCGTCGCCGTTCCAGCTCCCAATTCGACAATTGAAACCGGAGCGCCCACGGCCTGCGCAATTTCGCTGGAGCGGTCCCGCAGAATCTCCAATTCGGTCCGCGTCGGGTAGTACTCCGGCAGGCGCGTAATCTCCTCAAACAGCGCGGAGCCGCGGTCGTCATAGAACAATTTGCAGGGGAGAGTTTTGCGATTGGAAGTAAGCCCCCGGACCACCTCGTCTGTATATTCTGGAACAGCAATCTGAGCGCGTGCGATCATTTGGCCAGCCTTATGCCGCTGAATTGCCAGCGGGCGTGGGGTGGAAAAAAGTTTCGGTAGGTAGCACGAATGTGGCTAGATGGCGTGGCGCAAGATCCGCCGCGGAGCACAAACTGGTTGCACATGAATTTGCCGTTATATTCGCCAATCAGTCCCTCGGCGGGCTGGAAGCCGGGATACGCCTCATATGCACTCGACGTCCACTCCCATACGTCCCCGAATACCTGTTGTAGTCCACTGCCGCGGGCAGGCTCGGGATGCAGGCTTCCACTCTCGAGAAGTGTTCCGTTAGAAGGATTTTGAGTAGCGGCCACTTCCCATTCCTGTTCCCGTGGTAGCCTGGCGCCACTCCAGCGCGCGTATGCGTCCGCTTCGTAATAACTGACGTGGCAAATTGGACCGTGCGGATCCAGTCCCTTCATTCCCGACAACGTAAATTCAAACCACTGACCGTTTTCTTCCTGCCAGTACAAGGGTGAGTGCCAGCCTTGAGAACAAACTGTGTCCCATCCATCGGACAACCACAGCTCTGGCCGACGGTAACCGCCCTCGTTCATGAATTCCAGGTATTCGGAATTCGTGACTAGCCGCGAGGCTAGACTGAAGGGTCTTAACAAGACCTCATGTCGCGGACCCTCATTGTCGAAGGCAAATTCCACGCCGCTGTGACCGATTTTATGAATGCCGCCTTCAAAGTTCATCCACTGCAGCGGCACACTCTGAGTTACCTCACGCGGCTCGCTCACCCGTCCGAGACGGAGTGGCATGGACCACAGCGCATGCTTGATGTCGGTCAAAATGAGTTCCTGGTGCTGCTGCTCGTGATTCAAGCCCAGTTCAACGAGTGCTGCAGTCTTTTCATCCGCGACTTCCAGGTAACGCAGCATCGCCTCATCCACGTGCGACCGGTACGCGTGAATCTCATTCAGACTGGGTCGCGACATCAACCCGCGCGAACCGCGATAAGGGTGCGATCCGAGTTGCTTGTAATAGGAGTTGAAAAGTTGCCTGTATCGTTGATCGAAGGATTTGTACCCGGGCACATCGTTAGCAAGAATGAAAGTCTCGAAGAACCAGGTCGTGTGCGCGAGGTGCCACTTGGCGGGACTGGCATCGGGCATGGACTGCAGCATGTGATCTTCTGCCGAATATGGCTGCGTCAGTTCCAACGATTTTCTGCGAATCTCCTGATATCGCTCCCGCAGGGGACTACAAGCAAACTGCTGTGCGCGACTTGCGTGCATAGGGTTCTCTCAAAATCAAGCACTGACCGGCAACGGGAATCACCGATCTAGGAATGGATGCGCGGGCGGGTGTTATTGTTACAGTTTTTCGATCGAAAAACAGCCGCGCGAAACTTTCTAGAGCCAAATCAGGCCTCTGGATTCCTGCCGGACATAGGTTTGGTGCATCCGGGTTACGGCCATGCCGCATCCAAATCCCTCGCGATGCGACCAACCGATTAAGGAGCCTTCTGTGCGTAAGATCGCCGCCGTCGGCTGTGCTGCACTTTTCTCAATCCTTGCCCAGGCCCAAATTCCCACGGGCGGCAATGTTTTCTTTGGATATTCCTATTCTCGCGGGAACGCCTTTACTCAGAACGTTCCGCCTCCCCCAACCCCAGTCAACGGAAGCCTGAGTATGAATGGGTGGGAAGCGTCGATCGAGGGGAAATACCTGCCCTGGATCGGGGTAGTCGCAGATTTCGACTGGCACTACGGCGCGCGCAACGTTACGCCGGGTTGCGCCGCGCCTGCATGTACCAACCGGACGCCGTTCCACCTCAACGCGAGCCGGCACGATCTGATGTTTGGCCCACGCGCTTCAGTTTCGGTTGGCAGATACACCCCGTTTGCGCAATTTCTGCTAGGAGTGGCGCATCAAACTGACGCAGGCGGGGCAGTTTCCAATTCCGATACAACGTTAGCGACTGCCATCGGGGGCGGACTTGACTACAAGCTCATAAAAGGCGTCGCCGCGCGAGTGCAGCTCGACTCCATACACACGCACTTTTTCGGCAACGGGCAGAGCGACTTACGGTTCTCCATGGGAATCCTATTCAGGTTCTGAGGTCTTTCACCGGTCTAAGCCGATTGCGGCTCAACATAATCCGGTGGCGGAGCGGCGCCCTCGCCGAAGAAATATTGCTCCATCTGCTTCACAATGACTTCCTGGTCCTCACGCCGCGCGGGGTTCAGCCGGTATTCATTCAGTAGCATCTTGCAGAATTCCGTCCACTGGTTCCATGCCTGTTGTGAGACGTTCTCATAGATCTTCTGGCCAAGCGCGGTGTCAAAAGGCGGCTCCTCGAGCCCGGGAAGCTCCTTCTGCAGCTTGACACAAAACACTTGATGTTCTGCCATCGCCAGTCCTCGCTGTTCAAGAAATTATCTCACAGCATTTGGCGAGCTTTTATTGCGCGTGAGGCCGACGCTGGGCTAAAAAACAAGGCCCGTCGCAGCGGGCCTTGGGGTTTGCTCACTTATGTCACTAGGTGGTAGGTGGAGGCGTTGACCCAGGTGTGGTTTTCTGTGGCGTCGTAGGTTGGGTTGGCGGTTGCGGCGGTGGATTCGTACTCCCGGGCGCCGGTTTCGTGCTGGGAGTGCCGGTATTCGGCGTCGTTGGCTGCGTTGGAGTCGTCTGCGGCGTGGATGTGTTGGGAGTCGTCTCTGGTGTTGGACTTGTCGGTGTTGTTTCTGGCGTTGGACTCGTCGGTGTTGTTTCTGGTGTGGGACTTGTCGGTGCGCTTTCCGGTGCTGGTGCAGTTGGCGCCGTCTGCGGCGTAGCGCTGCCCGGAGTCGGTGCCGCTGTTCCCGGTGTTGGCGCGGCCGTACCCGGCGCAGGAGCCGCCGTTCCCGGAGACTGATTTGTGCTGGGCTGAGATGTGCTTGGCGTCTGTGATGGCGGCGGAGTTGTTTGTGCCGCTCCCGCGGCGGGTGACGGCGGTGGCGCCGCAGTCTGGCCGCTACTCGAAATAGAAATAATCAGAAGGCATGACGACAGCAGCGCCACCGCAAACCATGCATTTTTTGAATTCATATAGTCTCACCCCTCCGGTTCCCGATTTCGATGTCTTGAAAGACTGTACGGCCAGATGAGACGCGAAGGAATCCGGTGGACAACCTAATCCCGCGGTTGTTAATCCCGTACAGCGATTTTTCACGGATGGGAAAAAATTGCTCGCCGCGGGGTGGAGAATGTAGCTACAACTAGGTGTGAACAACGCGCTCTTTGGGATTCTCCACCGCGGAAGTACCAGCCAGAATACGAGCTTGACGCCCATGAAAAAAGATCAAGTGGATCAAGAACATTGAGACCAGCACAGCCCCAAACGTGCATACGATGGTCGCACCGGTCGGCAAATCAAGAAGCACTGAAAAATAGACGCCGAGCGCTGAAACCAGAGTTCCCATCGTCCAACCAATCGCGAGCCTTCGTCCCACGCGGTCTGCAAACAACATGGCCCCGACCGAAGGCACGATCAGGTAGCAGAAGACCAACAGAACACCGGCAATTGCAACGGACGACGTCACTACGAAACCAAACGAGGCATAGAAAAGAAAATCCCAGAAACGAATGCTCATGCCTTGCTTTTCTGCCTGCTCAGGATCTGTGGAAATCAGCAGGAAGCGACGGCGGAAAATGTAATGAAATAGTCCAATCACCCCATATAACACTGCGGTCTTGATGACATCGTGCCGAGAAACGGCCAAAATGTTGCCGACCAGCATGTCCTTCAGGTGCTCGGTTTCGCCGGTGGCCTTGCTCATGGCCAGGATCGCAGCTGCCGAAGCTACTGCATATGCAATTCCGATAAAAGCCTCCTGAGGGATATGGCCGCGACGCGTCCGCGCAAATGCGAAAATCGCCGCTCCTACAAAAGTGAATCCCAGGCTTAACCAATAAGCTCCCTGTCCGTGCGGATCCATCCCAATAAGAATCGCCGTAGTCGCGCCCAAGGCCGCAATCTGGGCCAGGGCCAAATCCACAAAGATTACGCCCCGCTCCACGACGTGCACGCCCAAATACGCGTGAATGCCCGTCAGGATCAGGCTGGCCATGAACGGCCAGATCAGGAATTGCAGAATCTCCATGTCGCTCCTTTTGCCTTACTGGAAGCCTTTTTTCAACAACTCAATATCGTAATCGAAGAGTTCAAAATAGCTTGTTACCTGCTTTTCGCCTCCAACCGACGGCAAGTACACCTGGACCTTCGCGCTGGTGGCGGCCCCGATGCTGTTCGGAGTCTTCAAGTCAAAATAAGGCTCGACCAGAACGAGCTTGCAGTTTTCCCGCTTCATCAGCCCGATCAGGTCAAGCGTGTGACTAGGAGTGGGAGGAATGCCCGGACGCGGTTCGACGTAGCCGATCACATTCAGATGAAAATGCTTGGCGAAGTTCGTAAACGAATTGTGGTAGGTCACAACTTTACGCCCGTGAAAGGGCGCCATCTCAGCGTCCCATTTCTGCTCGGCAGCGGTCAGCCGCTTATCGAAGTCCTGAAACCGTTCCTGGAAGTATGCGGCGTCCGTTGGATCCAGTTCACCGAGTTTGCCAGCGATCCCACGAGCAACACGGCGCCCGTTGTCAGGATCCAGCCAGTAATGCGGATTTCCCAGAGGATGGACGTCCCCCATGGCGCGCGTGACTGTGCCGGTCGGGATTTCGAGGATCTCGGCGAATTGCGAAGCGTCCAAATATCCATTCGCGCCTACTTGAATTCGGGGGTTGCCGCTCTGCGTAATGAGCGGCGGCAACCACCCAATTTCCAGCTGCAATCCAACCGTGATCAGCACATCTGCCTGCCGCAACTTCAGCAGAAAACTTGGCTTGGCCTCGACAAAATGCGGGTCCTGATATCCCTTAGCGATGGATTCGATATTGATGTGATCGCCGCCGACCTCCTGTGCGAGGGCTGCCATGTCCGTGGTCGCGGTGATCACATTTAGCTTTTTCGCCTGCGCGGCGCTTGAGAAAAGCAATGCTACTGCGATTATCACGATGCAGCGGTACCCGATTGATGTCCTGTACATTCAGTTCTCCTAGAAGGGATGCGCGCCATGGGCGCCGAGAGAGAAAATTAACTGCATCAGCAGTTGGTTACTAGTCCTATTCTCTGCAAAATCGGTGAATTCGTACTGACCACGAATCTGACTGAACTCGCTGGGCCAGTAGGTCAGGACAAGCGACCCGCCTTGGTCAATGAGGTTCGCAAATTTAGCGCGGCCAGAACGATCATAGCGCCCGCCCAGGAACCAGCGCCGACCAAGTTGATAGTCTGCCGAGGTATAAAAGCCGAAGGACCGCTGCTCTTGCGGGAACTGCTGACGCTGGCTCCAGATAAATTCTCCGCGCCCGATAAACGAGTGGTAAATCGAGCGGCGTAATGGTTTCCATCGCAGAGTTGCATCGGCTCCGTACAAGTAGGTAAGCAAGTCGGTGTTTATGCCATTTACTCCGAGATCTAGATGGTGTCCCCGCGAAAACGAACCGCCGACGTCGATATTCGTGGACTCGTTAATATCTTTATAGATCCGCAAGTGCTCGACGGTACTAACGTCGCTCCTCTGCGCGGTTTGAAAGACATCACCCGAGGCGCCGCGGAATACTTGCCCTGTCGCCTCCACAAAAATCCCTTTGGGTGCGGGCAAGATGCGCTGGACCGACACCCCAGCATCGTCGATGCCGTCCTCGCCATCCACTAAGTTGGTAGTCACAATCGGCCGATCAATCCAGGGCAGAACGTGATTGTGCATGGTGTTGGCCTTGCCGAAGGCAGCCCGCATCTTCCCTACCTTGGCGACAAAACTTTGTGGCAATGCGGTGAAAGTGATGTATCCCTCTTCCAGGTCAACCCCTTCCTCGCCAAAGGAGATGAAGAAGTCGCCGCGAGCATAGGGATCAATAATGGCCTGAAGGCCCAATTCGGATTCGTGCATTTGCATTGCTGGAAAGGGGCGAATGGTGGCGAGTTGCGGTGGCGAGTCTCCTCCGATTGCTCCGACGAAATCGCCAATCATGCTGATATCTGGATTGAGCGCCTTGGCAGCGGCGGAACTGCCGCCATAGACCGGCAATTGTCCACCTTCATTCGCCAGTCCAGCTTGGGTCTCATTCGCGGCCGCTGCCGGAGGAACGGATGCCGCTTGGGAGGGGACCGTTGCGGGCGCGTTTGTCCCGGCTTGTGCTGTCGCGGCCGGTTGACCGGGCTGCGGCTGAGAAACGGCTGCGGCCTTCTCGCTCTCCATGGTCCTAATCTTTCCTTCGAGCGCAATTACACGATCTTCGAGTTCACGAATGTGCTGCTCGAGTTCTGCGTTTTGCGCGTTAGCTGCGGGTGGGTTAGTCTGCTGGCCCAATAATGGCGTACAACCCAAAACAGCAGCCGCGATCAAAGCAATTAAATTCTTCATGTTCTCTCCCAAGCGTCTTGATATCTCGAACTCAAACTAAACGGATGACTTGTGAGCAAGTAGAAACTAGGCGACCGGCGGAGGCCGAACGTGGAATTGGAGGGGGCTAGCGACCATTAATGGGTATTGGTGACTCACAGCGACATTGCTGCAATTGACATTCTGAGGCGCCGAGCCGCAAAAACGCGGTTCAGCCGCACTCGACTGAATGGCAATGCAGGCGGGGCATTGCGAGCTCTGAGCGACGATTAGAGCGGCCTCGCCAGCTGGCTGTTGTGAGCTTTGCAAAGAGTGGACGTGTCCGGCGTGTACGCTGATGAAAAGGAATGCCAACAAGCACGCGACCGCGGTCCGATTTTTCGAGATCGACTTCCTGAATGTCTCGGGCACTCTAAACATTTAGATGCTGAATCAGCGGCCAGATGGTGGGCCTGCTAGGACTCGAACCTAGAACCAACACATTATGAGTGTGCTGCTCTAACCATTGAGCTACAGGCCCTCCCCGCACTTTGCTTATCATATAGGACGTGATTGCCCTCCACGAAACTCCAGCGGGAGTTACGTTCTCAGTCCGAGTCCAGCCGCGAGCCCACAAGAACGCCGTCGTTGGCGAACTTGGCGACGCTCTCAAGATCTCTCTGACCGCGCCTCCGGTGGATGGTCGGGCAAATGAAGCCTGCATCGACTTCCTGGCTGAATTGCTCGACATCCCACGCTCGTCAATTTCCATCATTTCCGGCCAGAGCAATCGAAACAAGGTGGTCCGCATTGCAGGATGTACTCCGGCTCATGTTCGTAGAATCCTGCAAGCCGAGATTGGCTGAATTCGCTCAAATCGCCGCCGTTGTTTAGAATGCTTCCTTCCAATGGACCTTGCCGCCATTCAATCCGCACTGCGCGAGCGCAACCTTGACGCATGGTTGTTTTACGACCATCACCATCGCGATCCTATCGCCTATCGTGTTCTCGGGCTTTCCGAAAAGCTGATGGTCACTCGGCGCTGGTTCTATCTAGTGCCCGCGAATGGTGAGCCACAGAAGCTCGTACACAAGATTGAATCCGGTCATTTGGATACGCTCCCGGGCAAACAACGGATGTACGCCGCGAGCCAGGAATTGTTCGATGGCCTGAAGCAGATGCTTTCATCGCATCGGGACCTCGCCATGCAATATTCTCCGAACAATGCGGTGTTCACAATTTCCCTTGTGGATGCGGGAACTGTCGAGCTGATTCGCGGGCTGGGGAAGAACGTCGTCAGCTCAGGCGATTTGATCGCGCTGTTTGAGGCTACGTGGACCGAGGAACAGATCAAGACCCACTTCGCAGCCCGCGACTCCATAGACGCGCTTACTGGCGCTGCGTTTCAGGAAATCGGGCGCAGGGTGCGCAGTGGTGGGACTAACGAATTCGAGATTCAAAGTTGGATCCGCGAAGCTTTTCAGCGAGAGGACCTGATCGCCGATGACCCACCGGTTGTAGCCGTGAATGCCAACTGCTCGAATCCCCATTACTCGCCTTCCGCGGCGAGTGCTGCCCCCATTCGCGAGGGAGACTTTGTATTGCTTGATATTTGGGGCAAGAAAGCAGTTTCGAATGCCGTCTATTACGACATCACCTGGACGGGCTTCGTCGGTAAGTCTCCATCTGACCGCATGCAGGAAGTGTTCCGCACCGTTCGGGACGCACGCGACCTCGGCGTAAAATTCGTGAAAGAGGCTATTGCCACCGGGGAAAAGATTGCCGGCTGGCAGGTAGACCGCGCCGTTCGGACACATATCAAGAAGGCTGGATTAGCAGATTACTTCGTGCACCGCACGGGTCACGCCATCGGTACTGATGTCCACGCCAATGGCGCTAACATGGACGATCTGGAAATCCACGATGAGCGGCAGATTCTTCCCAATAGTTGTTTTTCCATCGAGCCTGGCGTTTATTTGCCGGAGTTCGGTGTGCGCAGCGAGATCAATATGCTGGTGCGCACCAAAAGCGCCGAAGTAACTGGTAGAATTCAAAGTGAGATCATACTCATCTGAATGGCAAGTCCTCCGGCAAAGCAAGCAACTACACAAGTTCAATCCATAACTGCCATGTCGGTGATCGCACCCGCGTTGGGATGGCTCATTCCGGGAGCCGGACACCTCATTCAAAAACGCTGGATTCGCGGCTTTCTGCTGATGGGTTCGGTTGTCACTATGTTCGTGCTAGGGATCCTCATGCAGGGGCGGGTCTATCAGCCGAACGGAGGAGACATTCTCGACATTCTCGGCTTCGTTGGCGACGTGGGCGCCGGCGGACTCTACATCCTTAGCCGCATCAACGACTGGGGACATGTAGTTGTGGCACATGCCACCGCGGACTACGGGACCAAATACATCATCGTCGCCGGCCTCCTGAATTTCATCTGCGTCGCGGACGCTTATCACGTGGCGATCGGCAAGAAACCATAATGACTCTCTCCCACTTCAACGCTGCTCTGCTGTTCTCGATCTTCGCCTCGGTCGTGTTCGGTATCACCGTGCGCGACAATCCTCGCGAGCAGGTTCGCTACGGCCTTTACTGCTTCGCCATGTTCATGGGTGGATTGCTTGTGGCCGGCTGGGTGATGTGGGGACTGAGGCACTGAAGGAACTCTACAGCAACTACAGATCTTCTGGTTTCAATCCCGTTTTTTTGCCAATTTTTGCGAGCATCACAGGACCGATTTCATCGGTCTCGTGAAACGCGAATGTATATTCTCCGCGATCTGGATGAACCAGTTGCATGTGTGAACCGCGTTGGGATTTGACGGAATAACCGATGCGCTGGAGCGCTTTTAGAACTCGCTTTGCTTTCGAACTGGGCCACTGACTCACGCGAAGACAACGGAGGGGACAGCCTTCTTACTCTCTTCTATTCTGTCAGCGAGCACTCGGAGGGCAAGGGCTTCTGCATTGGCCTTAGCTTCTTCCTGAGTCGCGCCATACGCCAGAACCCCAGGCAGATCGGGAATGTCTGCAATCCAGCGCCCATCTTCCTCGCGATCAATTTCGATCCGGAACTCCATCTAGGGATTCTATTCCACGCGTCGTCGAACCTCAATGCAATTCGACGAGGGCCCTGATTCAGGCCAACAGCCAATAGCTGCTTCTTCACCCTTCCCACACAAACGCATCGAACACGCGTCTGGTTTCAAAACCCAGATCGCGATAAAGATCGACTGCAGGCTTATTGGCCTCCGTCACCGTCAGCGAGAGTGCAGAAAATTTTCGCCGGCGCAAGTTGTGTGCCGTTGCTGCAAGCAGCGCCTTCCCCAATCCACGCGAACGATAATCCGGCAGGACGCAGACTTGAGTCACGTGACCTACATCGTGCCGAACGCGCGAGCACAGAATGATTCCGGCTAACGCTCCCGTGCGGTCGAGGGCAACAAACGAAGATTCCGGGTCGAACGTTCCGCATCCCGGGAAGCGCACGATGTTATTCAAGAAGCGCAGAGACCCGCTCAACGTTCGGTACTGATCGTTGATTTCTGAATCTACGTGGTTGCGGTACGCAGCGGTAATGACCTGCGCCGAGGGTTGATAGTCTTGCTCGGTCCAGCGGCGAATCTCAAAAGGAGCGACACCCACCTGTTCGCCTTGCGAATCTGCCAGAGGCAACGTCATGAACAGCCTTGCATGGCAACTGAAGCGCTGCTCCTGAAATGGCTTGGCCGCGGCCCCAGCTTCGTGCGCTAGCAACTGCGCCTCAATCCGATGAACGCCGGGCGATTGCTGCAAGGTCTCGATCACATGTGTGAGCAGGCGGCTTTCCACGTGCTGGCGATCATCCACATTGCCACCTTCAGTTACGAACAGGTACCCGATTACGCCCTTGTTATTTTCGTAAACAAAGAACGAGTAGCCAAAAATGCGTCCCCGCGAAACCGCCGCATATCCAGGCAAGAACTTGGCGTCCATGTAGCGAAGAATCATCTCCGCCGAGCCGCTGTAATCCCAGCACAACGCATTGGCCCACAGCTGGATTTCATCTTCCAGCAAAGGACGCAAGTCTGCCGAGGAAAAATGCCTGAGATCGAGAATCTCCACTACGGCTCCTGAGAAGGCGCGAAAACCGCGCCAGAACTGAGTTTAGTGGCAGCCATTGACCGCGAGCAAACTCCGGGAACAACGAACGGCAACGGGAGGAGTGCTGTTGGCTTCAGGGTAGCTATTTCGCCGGGACGTAGAACAGATCCAATTTCTGCTTGGCAAAATTCTCGAGAAATACGGCCTTCCTCCCTGCGGCTTTGGCGACTCCCTTGGGATAGCCTTGCGCGGCCACCAGCAAGTGCTCGCCATCTGGCACTTCGCCGATCTCATATCGAGGAATGACTTGGTCGCGATAGAAGGCCAATCCAAATTCGGTTTCGCGCGGCACCAGAAACACGGCAACCTGCAGACTGCCCGGACCATAATGCGACAGTTCATTAACAACCGGCCGAGCGGACAAAACGTCATTCAGAGGTGCTGCTCCAAAGCGCAGCACAATTCCAACTACGATCACAGCGGGAATCAATGTCGCGGCCCGCAGCGCTCTCGATCCGGCTTTCCAGAGCAACAAGAAAATGATTAGCGCGATTGCCGCCGTTGCAATCAGTGGAAGGACTGCCACCTGACCCCACAACGCATCTCGCTCGATAAAACTGTAGCGCATCATCAGAGCCGGAAAAATTAGCACGGACGCGGCCAGCGCATGCAATCCGGCCAGCATAACCGAAGGCTGCTCTCGTTCTTTCTCCCGCCACCATTGCGCCATCAAGACTGCTCCCGCAGGAATCGCAGGTAGCACGTAGCCGGGCAGCTTCGACCGCGAAATTGAGAAAAAAAAGATGACAACGGCAATCCAGATAAGCAGGAATATGTTCAGTCGGTCCGACTCCTGATTCCTCATGCGACGAACCGACCAGACCACAGCCGCAACCACTAACACCGTCCATGGCATCCACCCGAGTAGCGTCACAGGCAGGTAATACCAGAATGGCTCAGGGTGGTGATACAGGTTTGTGCCGAAGCGCGCGAGATTATGTTCCAGAATGAATACACGAAGAAATTGCGGATTCCGAAGCTGTACCGCCACGTACCAGGGGAACGCGACTACGCAGAAAATGGCGATTCCTGGCGCCCACAGCGATTTCGTCAGAACTTGAAAACTCTTCTGAGAAGCAGCGAATATCGCGATGTCCACCGCCGCTAGAAATGGCGCGACCGGCCCCTTCGCCAGCATTCCTAGGGCTAGCAGGAAATAAAATGCAGCCAAATATTTCCGCTCCGTGGATTCGTGCCACGCGAACCATGCCAGCATTGCCATACAGAAGGTCGCTGCCAACGCCATATCCATGGATGCGGCGCGCGCATATCCGACAACGCCCGCGCAAGCCGTCAGCATCAATGCACCATCTAGATCCATTCCTCGACGGAACCGGCGCAGAAACCAATAAACCGCCAGCACCAGCACGAACGCATCGCAGGCAGAAGGCAGCCGCGCCGCCCAGTCACTCACTCCAAACAGGCGATAAGCGACCATCGCCTGCCAGTAATACAAGGGAGGTTTTTCCAGCCATGCTGCACCGCCAAGCGTTGGCGTCACCCAATCATGGCGCTCGAGCATTTCGCGAGCGACCTGCGCGTAACGAGGTTCGTCGGCGCCGATCAGGCCGAAGGCGGCGAGCTTCCACAGAAAAAAGAAAGCGCAGACAGCCAGAAGGAAAAGCCAATCAGGAATTTGGAAGCGATGCTTCAATTTATGCGAGGAACACAGCGGAGTCTTGTGAACATCTGTTCTCTCTGTGTCTCCAAGATTTTCTGATTAACCACAAGCGATGCAGAGTTACCCAGAGGACCCACAAACTACCGTACTGTCCTGATCTTGCCCAATACGCTTTCCACCCCGGCATGCAGAGGTCCATCTACTGAGCACCCGCTGGCACACGCGTGGCCGCCTCCGCCGAATTCTTCCGCAATGTGCGCGACGTCCACCTTACCTTTGCTTCGAAGACTGACGCGAAAACGGCCATCCGGCAGCTCGCGAAAAAAGACGGCAACTTCCACATCACCGATCGCGAGAGCATAATTCACCAGGCCCTCGCAATCTTCTTCTTTTGCTCCAGTGCGCTCCATCTGCTCTTGCGTGGCCCAAATCCAGACTATCGGCCCTTCACGCTGTAACGCAGAAAGCGCTAGGCCAAGCAGACGCATTTTGGCGGTGGAATGACCGAAATAAATTGGACGCGCGCAGCGCACCGGATCGGCACCTGCCAATACCAGCTCTCGTGCCAGCTCAAATGTGTGTTGGTTCGTGCCTTCGAACATGAATGCGCCGGTATCGGTCAGGACCGCAGTGTAGAGGCACGTGGCTATCTCTGGTGAAATCTGCACTCCCGCTTGCTTCGCCAACTTGTATACCATCTCCGCGGTGGCCACTGCTTTGGGATCAATCCAATTCACGTGCGCAAACGCACGGCCGCTGCGGTGATGGTCAATATTGATCAGGAATTGGCTTTCGAGACCATCAAGCCGCGTCCGTTGGATACTGTCGCATTCAAGCAAGATTGCAGCATCGTAACTGCCATTCACCCGCTCGGCGTGAACGATTCTTTCAGAAAACGGCAGAGATTGATAAACGCGAGGTACGCCTCCATGCAGAATCAGGTCTGATTGCTTGCCCATCTGCCGCAGAATTTCGCCGCACGCGAGCGTTGAGCCCACAGCATCGCCATCGGCGCGTGCATGCGAGGTCAGCACGAACCGGTTGCGCTGCTCGATCTCTTGGAGAACTTCGTTTAACATTCCAGCATCCGCGCTGCCGTTTTTTACCTGCGCCTCTTTTTTGAGCGGCCCAGGAGTTCCTCAATTCTGTGCTGATATTTCTGCGAACGATCCAGCTGAAAATACAATTCTGGCGGACGCCGCAGGTGCAGGCGTTCGGCAACTTCACGCCGAATAAATCCCACCGCGGCCGTCAATCCTTCTAGCGTGCTATCAGCCTCCTCATCATCGCCCTCAACTACCACAAAAATCCGCGCCGAACGCGAGTCGTCAGCCAGCAGCACGCTGCTCACATTCACCAACCCAATGCGCGGATCGGCCAACTCGCCTTCCACGATCGTTTCAATCTCTTCCCGCAGGGTCTCCCCCAGCCGCTCACGATGGTATTTTGCCCCGCGCTTCTCCACACTTCACCTCGGAATAAAACGGATGAGAATATCAGAAATTGCCGTCAACGGCTTGTCAAAGGAATGATGTGGAGAATCGGGGGTTTTCGCCTGGCACAGAACCGGCAACCATGTCAGCTAGTAACTCCACCCGCAAAACACGGCGTTAACTTGGACTTACTTCAACACGGACGAGGCGTGTTTGCCAGAGCAACCGTACCAATGCACTTTCCATGATAAACGGAAGACGATTTGTCTTTTCAGAGTCTAGTCTTGGATTTAAAGGGAGCGTCACGACCCGCAAACAGGCGGCAACAAGTGCGAATGCAGCGAGAAAGAATGCCGTGAACCGCAACCTAGTCCGGAGTTGGTGCTGGCACTGGCCACACTGAAAAGTTTCCAACGCAGACCTCGGTTGAATCTCGATACGCTGACTGCAGAATGGGCACGTTTGCATCTTCGCAAAGCTTAGCACGCTACTCTGATCCCGCAGTCCCAAAATTTGATGTCATCCCGAACGCACCCGAAGCGGGCGGGAGAGGGACCTTACGTCAGCATCCGGCGCTTGTACCGTCTGCGGGACCGCATCCGCCGCACGCAGCACCTCCGATCTCCTCAACGCCGCTGCAACCCTACATGCATCGCAAGGTCCCTCTCGTGCGCGCTTCAGCGCGCCCGTTCGGGATGACAACCAGAATTTCTGAGATCGTTTATAAGAACTCCACGAACGAATCCGCCACTTCAGCACCCGCATTATTTGCAATCCGCATCGCTTGCCGCTCCACGTTCTTCATCAGTCCGTCAAGATAATCGCGCGAGTCTGATACGCCGACGACGCCGATGGTGGCGCGATTCCACAAGCCGGATGAATCCAGCTCTGCCGTCGCAACATTGAAGTGCGCACGCAGCCGGTCTTTTAAACTGCGCACAACTTGGCGCTTGTCTTTGAGGGATTGTGCGTGCTCGATGTGGAGTTCGAGGGTGAGAAGGGCGACCATAAACCCGTCGTTGGTCGTTGGCTGTTGGTCGTCGGCCAAACCATCAAACCAACGACGAACGACCAACGGACGAAGACGACGACAGCTTCTTACGCCATCACTTCCGCGGCCACGCGCTCGGTCACGAATGCCTCAATCACGTCGCCAACTTTGATATCGCCGTAGTTGGCGATGGAGATGCCGCATTCCATACCGTTGGTGACTTGGCTGGCGTCGTCTTTGAATCGGCGCAGCGATCCGACCTTGCCTTTAAAGGTGACCACGTTGTCGCGCAGTAGGCGAACTTCGGAGTCGCGCTTGATCAGGCCATCGGAAACCCGGCAACCAGCAACCGTGCCCACTTTCGGAATACGGAACGTGTCGAGCACTTCGGCGCGGCCCTGGTAGGTTTCTTTAATGGTCGGCTCAAGCAGACCAGTCATGGCGCGCTTGATCTCGTCCTGCAGTTCGTAAATGATCGAGTGCAGGCGAATATCAACCTCTTCCTGCTCGGCGAGTTCTTGTGCTTTGCGCTCTGGTCGAACATTGAACCCAATGACGATCGCGTTCGACGCCGACGCCAGCAGCACATCGCTCTCGGTTATGGCGCCCACTCCGGAGCGCAAAACCTTGAGTCGGACCTTGTCATTCGACATCTTCCCAAGCAGATCGCTCAGAACTTCAATCGAGCCGTGAACGTCGCCTTTCAGAATAATATTCAGCTCTTTGACGCCGGCCGTCTTCATCTGCTCGGCCAGGCCTTCAAGTGAAACACGAGAGCTCTTGGCCAGCGCAGCTTCGCGGGACTTCTGCTCACGGTAGTCTGAAATGCCGCGCGCTCGATCACGGTCCGCAACTACCAGGAACTGATCTCCAGATTGCGGCAGCCCTTCCATGCCCAGAATCTCCACAGGAGTTGATGGGGGCGCTGCCACGAGCTGGTGCCCGCGATCATCGAACATGGCGCGAACTTTGCCATAAACATTGCCGACAACGAAATTGTCGCTAGTGGTCAAGGTACCGTTTTGAACGAGCACGGTTGCTACTGGACCGCGTCCGCGATCGAGTTTTGCTTCAAGCACAACGCCGGTCGCTGGACGATCTGGATTCGCCTTGAGTTCCTGCAAGTCAGCAACCAGGCAGATCATTTCGAGCAGCAGATTCAAGTTCGTCTTCTGTTTTGCGGAAACATCAACAAATACGGTCTTGCCGCCCCAATCTTCCGGCATCAGCCCGCGATCAGCGAGTTGTTTCTTCACTCGGTCCGGAAGCGCGCCGGGCTTATCAATCTTGTTCACTGCAACAATGATCGGCACTTCGGCGGCATGCGCGTGATCAATAGCTTCAAGCGTCTGCGGCATCACGCCGTCGTCGGCAGCGACGACGAGCACGACAATGTCCGTCGCCTTTGCTCCACGCGAACGCATGCGAGTAAAAGCCTCGTGACCGGGAGTGTCGAGAAACACGATCTCGCGTCCGTATGCCGGCGAGTCTTTGTCCAGCATAGAAACCTTGTACGCGCCAATGTGCTGCGTAATTCCGCCAGCCTCGCCTTCCGCTACGTTGGTTGAGCGGATGGAATCAAGCAGAGTGGTCTTGCCATGGTCTACATGGCCCATGATCGTAACCACCGGCGGCCGCGGTACTCCTTCGGATGTTCCGCCTTGTTCGCCAGCTGCGGTTTCGGCGACTTCCTTTGCGGCCTGCTCCTCAAAGCTGATTATGCTTGTCTCCGCACCGAAGAAGCGCGCCATTTCGCTGGCCAGCTCAGCGTCCAGTGTTTGGTTGATGGTCGCAAACACTCCTTTTGCCAGCAGCCGTGCAATCAAATCCTTCGCGCGGATTTCAAGCTTCTCAGCCAAATCTTTAACGCTGATGCCCTCGGCGATAGTGATGCTGCGCGTAATCGGCAACGGCTCGTTCGATAAAGAAAGCCGTGGCGGCGGAACAAAGCCCTTCATCGGGCCTTCTTTCACTCCGCGAGGGACGTAACGCTGTCCAGGCCTTCTGGCGGGTCCACCGGGACGACTACCCGGACGCGTCGTGCCTGGCGGCGGAAGCCCGGGCCCGACTCCGATTGGACGCGGGCCGGAGGCGCCTTGCCGGGTTGGATGCATGGGACGCCGTTCGCCCGGACGCAGCGGCGGACGA
>Ga0137372_10000598_pt1 | contig 34184 bp, 31 predicted proteins | sample SagtaG_6_FD_104911 | JGI IMG/M metagenome (GOLD analysis project Ga0137372, IMG submission 104911) | Vadose zone soil microbial communities from Sagehorn Ranch, Mendocino, California, USA - Sage1_R_60_16 metaG | ecosystem: Environmental > Terrestrial > Soil > Vadose zone | place: USA...
AAAGAGTTTAGGCCCGACCGGTAATCCGGTCGGGCCCAAACTTTCGAGGGGGATCAGGTGCGCGGGAACTGGAGCTGTTCATTCATGATCAGGAAGGCGCCCAGGCCGTGCAGATCATTGGTGGCCCGGGGCCGGGAGTAGTAATACGCCGTGTCGCCGACGTTGGTACCGATGCAGATATCGGTCACGTTCGTTTTGCCGCTGCTGTCCTTGGACACTTTCTGCAGCACACCTTTGTACCCCTTCATCGCCGCGTCCGACGCGGTGGTCCGGAACGCCGTGTCGACGTACCCGCGCTGAACCGCGCGCGAAATGGCGTAGGTGTACATGCTGGAGCACGAGGTCTCCAGGAAGTTGCCCTTGGCGTGTGGCCGGTCGACGACCTGCCACCAGCGCCCGGTGGCCGGGTCCTGGAACCTGATGACCGCGTGCACCAGGTTGTTGATGATGGTGACCAGCGGAGCCCGGTCGGCGGTGTCCGTGGTCGGGATGACCTCGAGGATCTCGATCGTGGCCATCATGAACCAGCCCTCGGCCCGGCACCAGGTCTCCGGCGCCTGACCGGTGCCCTTGTTCGCCCAGGACGCCGTCTTGGACTCGTCCCAGGCGTGCCGGAGCAGGCCGTTGGACTTGTCCAGCAGGTGCGTGTAGGTGACCTGGATCTGGTGGCTGGTCTCCTTGTTGGCGTACGCGCTCTCGCCGATGAACTTGCCGTACCGGGCCAGGAACGGGTCGACCATGAAGACCCCGTCACCCCAGAGTTGGTGGGCCCGGCTGGAGCTGGTGGCGTGCCAGAAGCCGCCGTCCTTGGTACGCGGGTAGGTCTTCAGCCGGTTGCGGATCTTCGTCGCCGCCGTCTTGTACTTGGCCTGCTTCGTCTCGTTGTACAGCACCAGCAGGACGTTGCCCGAGTTCATGCTGTCCAGGTTGTTGAAGCTGTTGTCGATGCTGCCGTCCGGGTGGACGAAACGGTCGGCCCAGGCCTTGATGTACGCCAGGTACTTCGGGTTGTGGGTGCGCTGGTAGACCAGGTAGGTGCCGTACAGGAACAGGCCCTGGGTGTATCCCCAACCGCCCAGGGTGCTGGGCGACTTGCGGGCCATCTCCGAGTCCACGACGCTGGTCGACCAGTCCACCGGTGCCTTGGCCGCCGGCGCCGTACCGGTACGCACCGCCGCGAGCGCGGCGGGGGCCGTCGCCGCCGCGGCGACCAGGGCTACGCCGAGCGCGGCGCCGATCAGCGCCTGGCGCAACCGGGATCTTGGCTCTTGGGTCATGCTGGGGTGTTCCTTTCGCGACGGATTTCCGGCGGGTGGACCAAACATCCATCACAGCCTATGTTCCCAGGCCAGGTTCTGGGCCTGGCCTTCCGTCAGGCAGGCAACAAGGTCCCCGGCTACCCGGGTAGCCCCCACGGTGGACCGGGTAGCGCGACCGGCACCGGGGCCACGGTCAGGTCCGGCCGCGGGCCCTGCGGGTACACCAGCACCTCCTGCCCGGCCGGCAGCTCGATCTCCAGGTCACCGCCGGGGAGCTGGCGCCAGCGCGGTTCCCGCCCGTGCCGGTGCTTGACCGTCACCGGGCCGGTGATCCCGGTGCGCAACCGCAGCGGCGCGCCGGCCTCGCTGAAGACCCGGACCCAGCGGGTGGCGCCGCCGGCGCGGGCCGCGCTGACCAGGAACGCGCCCTGGGTACGGAAGTTGTGCAGGGTCACGTCCGGCCAGCCGCCGGGGATGGCGGGGAACACCCGTACCACCCCGCCCCAGCTCTGGCAGATCATGTCGTGCAGCGACTGGGCGGCCGACAGCGGAGTCTCGATGACCGGACCGGACTCCTTGTACATCGTGTTCGGCTGGATGAACAGCCGGAGCAGGTCGTTCAGGTAGCCGGCCGCGTCGTCACCCCGCAGGGCCTGGGCCGAGATCGACGCGGCCCCGGTGTAGCTGTAGCCCTGCAACGCGCCCTGGAAGCTGATCCAGTGCCGCAGCGACCGGTCGATCAGGTCCCGCTGCCCCGGCTGCTCCCAGGTGACCAGGTACAGCGGGTACACCATCAGCAGGTGCGAGTAGTGCCGGTGGGACTTGGCGAAAGGTACCCCGGCGCCGATCATGAAGCCGTTGGCGTCGACCGGGTAGTCGGCCAGGCGCGCCAGGATGTCTGTCCACTGTGGAGCGAGCGGGTCGTCGATCCGCAGCAGCCGGGCCGAGTCCAGCAGGGTCTGGCCGGCCCACCGGATCAGCGCCAGGTCGTAGTTGGTGTCCGGCGCGTCCACGCCGTACTCGGGGGAGAAGGTGGGCGGCAGGTGCAGCCGGCCGTCCGGCCCCGGCGCGAGGAAGTGCCGGTAGTAGTTGACGGTACGGGTGAGCAGCGGGTACACCACGTCACGCAGGATCGACTCGTCCATCGTGTGCCGGTAGGACAGCCAGACGTTGTGCAGTGCCCAGGTGAGGTCGCCGACCTCCGGGGTCGGCGGGTCCTGCCCGGGAATGCCGACCGGGAAGCCGGCGGTACCCGTACCGGCGCCGTTCATCAGCGTCATGTCGGTGGTGCGCGGGATCCCGGCCGAATCCGACCGGTACGGCGCGGCCACCTGGTCCACGAGGTTCTGCCGGTACCGGCTCAGCGCGCGGGTGGGCGCGTCGAGTTCGAGGTGGTTCGACCCGTGGATCAGCCAGTACTCCAGCTGCGCGTTGAGGTTCCACCAGGTCGCCGGCCACGGGGTGGGCTCCAGCCACGGGCCGCAGGTGGCCATCACCGGCGCGTCCCGCCGGGCGGCCGAGGCCACCTTGTAGAGCTGCAACCAGTAGAAGCTCTGCAGCCGGGCATCGGGGATGGACAAGAAGCCGCGCCGGTAGTAGCCGTGCCACCAGTCCCGGTGGGGCTGCGCATACCGCTCGGCGGGTACCGGCGCGGCGATCGCGGACAGCGCCCGGCTCGCCGCGCTGTTGTCCGGGAACGCCCAGCGGACCGTGGCGTACAAGGTGCGGGTCCGGCCCCGGGTCACTTCGCGCCAGGCCGTGGCATGGCCACCCCCGGCGGTGAGTGGCTGCTCGATGAGCTCGATGTCGCCGTGGTGCGTCACGGTCGGGGCGCGGTTGGCCGCGTACCCGGGTGGGGGTGGCTTGTTGAAGACCGGGTCGGCCCGCGGGCTGATCGCGACCGCCGGGTGGAACGCCCACCGGAAGGCCGCTTCCCCGTCGGTCGGGGTCACCTCGACGACGAGCACCGAATCGGTGCTGTGCACGAAGGCCCGCAGCGCGAGGCTGCCGGCCGCGGTGACGATGGTGCCGGTGAGCTCGGCGTTCCAGACCTCCAGCCGCCAGTCCACCCCGCTGATCGCGCCGACCGGCTCCAGGGTGAGGTACCCGATCGGCAGCCGGGCCAGGCCGAACAGCGACCCGAACTCGGGCCGGTGGTCCTGGACCTCGGAGTGCTGCATGTTGACGCGGATCGCGTTGGCGCCGGGCTGCGCGTAGATGCCCGAGCCGAGGAACCCGTTACCCAGGAACGGTCCCTCGTACCAGGTGGTGGGCAGCCGCTTCCAGATCAGGTCGGCGCGGGCCAGGAACCCCGGCCAGTCGATCTCGTCGGCCAGCCAGTCGTCGGGATCGGCGTGCGCGCCCGCCGCGGGGAGGGCGCCGGCCATCGCGCCGCCGGCCACGGCGCCCAGGATCGCTCGCCGGGACAACTCCGTCACCCGTCCCACCTCAGGACACCGGTGCGGGAGCGGCAAGATTGACTCGGGCGAGGGTGCGCGGTACGCGAATCATGGTGGTACCGGTTGCCGTCGATAGATCGACATGGTTGGATGGCTCGTTCAGGCCGGAACCGTGCGGACGGTCGGCGCGTCTGATCGGCATGCAGACCCGACGAGAGCTTCTGCGGGCGGCGGCGCTGACCGCGGCCGGGTTGGGTACCGCGGGCGTGCTGACCGGCAGTGCCCGGGACGCCCGGGTAACCGTCGGCGGTACGGCGATCTCCGGCGTACCGCGCGCACCGGCCGACGGTACCGCCCGGTCCGAGGCGGTACGCGCGGTCCAGTCCTTCGGCGCCGACCTGTACCGGGAGCTCGCCCAGCAGCCCGGCAACCTGGCCTGCTCGCCGTACTCGGTCGCAGTGGCCCTGGCGATGGTCCGCAACGGTGCCCGGGGCGCGACCGCCACGGAGCTGGACCACGTCCTGCACGCCCCCGCGCCGGACCGGCTCAACAGCGGCCTGAACGCCCTCGAGCTGCACCTGGCCACCCGCTCGGGCCGCCGGAGCCGGGAGGGCGCCGCGCCGGCCGACGTGGTGCTGGACACCGCCAGCTCGCTGTGGGGGCAGCGGTCCGAGCGGTGGCAGCCCGCCTTCCTGGATGCGCTGGCGCGGTTCTACGGCGCCGGGATGCACACCGTCGACTACGAGCGGGACACCGAGGGCGCCCGGCGCGCCATCAACGGCTGGACCGGCGAGCGGACCCACGGACGCATCCCGGAGCTCGTCCCGGCCGGCATGATCGACGCGCTGACCCGGCTGGTACTGGTCAACGCGGTCTACCTGAAGGCGCCGTGGCTGGTGCCGTTCGGCCGGCAGGCGACCGCCCCGGCCCCGTTCACCCGCACCGACGGCTCGCGGGTCAGTGTGCCGATGATGAGCGCGTCCGGTACGGCGAGCGGGTACGCCAGCGGACCGGGCTGGCAGGCGGTCCGCCTGCCGTACCTGGGTGAGCAGCTCGCCATGACCCTGGTGGTACCCGACGCCGGCCGGCTGGCCCAGCTGGAGCGCGACGTGTCCGGACCGGCGGTCCGTGCGCTGCTCGGCGACCTCCCGGCCACCCAGGTCGACCTGCGGCTACCCCGCTGGACCTTCCGTACCCACGTCGAGCTGAGCGACCTGCTCAGCGCGCTGGGCATGCCCACCGCCTTCACCGACCGGGCCGACTTCACCGGCATGACCGTCCAGGATGCGCTATCCATCAGCGCGGTGCTGCACGAGGTGTTCGTCGCCGTCGACGAGGACGGTACCGAGGCGGCCGCCGCCACGGCCGCGATCATGGAGCTGTCGGCCGGCCGGATGCCGGGCGTGACCCTGACCGTCGACCGCCCGTTCCTGTTCCTGATCCATGACATCGAGACCGGCATCCCGCTGTTCCTCGGCCGGGTGGTCGCCCCGACCGCCGGATGACCGGAGCGGCCGGCCCGGCCCGCCCGGCGGCGGTATGGTTCGGCCATGGCCGCCCGCAAGGAGATCCTGGAGATCGACGGCCGGGAGGTGACGATCACCAACCCGGACAAGCTGTTCTACCCGAAGACCGGCCATACCAAGCTCGACCTGGTGCGCTACTACCTGTCAGTGGCGCCCGGCGCGTTGCTCGGGGTCCAGGGCCGGCCGATGGCGCTAAAGCGCTACGTCAACGGGGTCGAGGGCGAGGCGTTCTACCAGAAGCGGGCGCCGGAGTCGCGACCCGAGTGGCTGGAGACCGTCGAGCTGCGCTACCCGTCCGGCCGCAGCGCCCACGAGATCGTGGTACGCGACCCGGCCGCCCTGGCCTGGGTGGTCAACCTGGGCTGCGTGGACCTGCACCCGCACCCGGTACGCGTCACCGACCTGGCCCACCCCGACGAGCTGCGGGTCGACCTCGACCCGATCCCCGGCGTGCCCTGGTCACAGGTACGCGAGGTGGCTCTGGTCGTCCGGGACACCCTCGCCGACCTCGGGCTCACCGGCTGGCCGAAGACCTCCGGCTCCCGCGGCTTCCACATCTACTGCCGGATCGAGCCGCGCTGGACGTTCGCCCAGGTGCGCTCGTGCGCGCTGGCCCTGGCGCGGGAGGTCGAGCGGCGCGCCCCGACGCTTGCCACCAGCCGGTGGGGGAAGGAGGAGCGGGAGGGCGTCTTCGTCGACTACAACCAGAACGCCAAGGACCGCACCACGGCGTCGGCGTACTCGCTGCGGCCCACCCCGGACGCCCGGGTGTCCACCCCGCTGCACTGGGAGGAGGTACCCGACTGCCGGCCGGAGGCGTACACCATCGACACCGTGCCGGAGCGCTTGGCCAGCCTGGGTGACCCGGGGGCCGGCATCGACGAGGCGGCCGGATCGCTGGAGCCGCTGCTCGAGTGGGTCAACCGGGACAAGGCGGCCGGGCTGGACACCCCTCCGCCACCGCGACCCGGTGCCGACGGTCGCCGGCAGTCCACCATGCCGCTGATCGAGATCGCCCGGGCGGCCTCGATCGACGAGGCGATGGCCGGTCTGGACCGCTGGAAGGCCCGGCATCCCGAGGTGTGGCCGCAGCTGCGGCCCAAGGACGTGCTGGTCGACTCGATGCGTGGCCGCAGCAGCACGTGGACCCGGATCCGGCTGAACCTCCAGCACGTACCGGCGGACCAGCGGCCCCCCCAGGAGCCGCTGGAGGTCGACTTCGACCCCTGGCAGGGGATGCGCCCGGAGTAGTCAGGTCCGGATCCGCCGCCTGGCCCGGATCGCCAGGTAGGTCAGGATGACCAGGCCGAGCAGCACCAGCGCGGGCACCAGCGCCGGCCGGCCGCGTACCTCGGCGACCACCGCGGAGATGAACGCCATGAGCGTGAAGAAACCGAGGATGCCGATGAGCATTTCCAGGCGCTGTGCCTTCGCCCTGGGGTGCACACACTCTCCCTTGTCCGGCTGACCCCTGACGTCTGACCGACCCCTGACGTTTTCGGCTAACCCTTGACACCACCGGCGGTCAGTCCGGCGACGATCCGCCGCTGCAGGATCAGCACCATGATGACCAGCGGGATGCACACGACCGTGCCGGCGGCCATGATCGCCGTGTACGGCTCCTGGTGCGGCTGGTTGCCGGTGAACTGGGCGATGGCCACCGTGACCGGCTGCGTCCGGTCGCTGGACAGCTCACTGGCCAGCAGGTACTCGTTCCAGGATGCGATGAACGCGAGGATCGCCGTGGTGAACAGCCCGGGCGCGGCCAGCGGCAGGATGATCTTCCGGAACGCCTGACCCGGCGTGGCACCGTCCACCTTCGCCGACTCCTCCAGCTCCCACGGCATCTCCGCGAAGAACGCGGTGAGCGTGTAGACGGTCAGCGGCAGTGCGAACGAGATGTCCGGGATGATCAGCGCCTGGTACTGGCCGATCCAGTGGATGTTGGTGAACAACTGGAACAGCGGGCTCAGCAGCGCGACGCCGGGGAACATCGCCGCACCCAGGATCACGCCCAGCACCAGGAACTTACCCGGGAAGTCCAGCCGGGACAGGGCGTACGCGGCGAACACCCCGGCGGCCACCGCCAGGATGGTGGTACAGATCCCGATGATCACGCTGTTGACCAGAGCCCGACCGAAATGGTTGCCCAGGCTGGTGTCGAACGCGGTCTTGAAGTTGTCCAGCGTGACGTGGGTCGGCCACGGCGTGGTGTCGAAGGTGTACCCGACCTCACGGAACGCGGTGACCACCATCCAGTACGCGGGCGCCAGGCAGAAGATCACGATGAGCACGATGCCCAGGTAGCTGCGCACGGACGACCACCTGAACGGCGCGCGTCGGCGGGTGATCTCGCTGTGCTTGACCTCGAGGTGGGGCGCCTCGTGGACTTCGGTAACCGGTGTTGTCGAAGCCATCTCTACAGCGCTCCCTTCTGCTGCCGCTGCTGGGTCTGGACCACGTTGGCGCCGAGGAACTTCACGAAGATGAACGCCACCAGGAAGATGAACAGGAAGGTGATCGTGGACAGCGCGGCCGCGCTGTTGAAGCCTTGCCGGATCTGGTCGACCACCAGGATCGACAGGGTCGTGGTGGCGTGGCCGGTGCCGCCGCCGCCACCGGTGAGGATCGCCGGCAGGTCGTAGATGCGCAGCACGTCGAGCACCCGGAAGAGGATCGCCACGATCAGCGCCGGCCGCACCAGCGGCAGCGTCACCCGGGTGAAGCGCTGCCAGGCGCCTGCCCCGTCGACCCGGGCCGCCTCGTAGACATCGGCCGGGATCACCTGCAATCCGGCCAGGATCAGCAGGGCGATGAACGGGGTGGTCTTCCAGACGTCGGCGATGATGACCGCGAACCGCGACGCCCACGCGCCGCCGGTCCAGAGGATGTGGGTACCGAGGATGTGGTTGGCGATGCCGGCGTAGGCGAAGATGAAGTACCAGAGCTTCGCGGTGACCGCGGTGGGGATCGCCCAGGGCACCAGCACGCTGGCCCGCAGCAGTGCCCGGCCGGTGAACGCCCGGTTCATCACGATCGCCATCCACATGCCGAGGACGACCTCGAGCACCACCGTGCAGATGGTGAAGAAGATGGTGACGAACATCGAGTCCCAGAACTGCCCGCCGAGGGTACCCGGTGGGCAGTGCGCCACCTGGCCGCTCGGGCTCTTGCACTGCTCCAGCAGCCAGTGGGAGTAGTTGCTGAACCCGGCGTTGCCGCCGGTGACGAACAGCCCGGTCGCCGGGTCGAGGCCGGGGTCCTTCTGGAACGACATGATGATCGCCCGGACCACCGGGTATCCGATGACGATGGCGAGCAGGACGATCGTCGGGAGGATGAGGGTGAGGCCCAGGCGACGCTCACCCGGGTGGAGTTCCGACCGCGGCCTGCCCCGGCGCCGAGCCGGCGCTTTGGCTTGGGCGGCTTCCTCGGTCTGCACGTCGGGCGTGACGGACATGGGCCCTCCTCAAAGATCACGCCGGGCGCCTCTCGGCGGGGTGGACGAATGCCGCCGGCCGGTTACCGATGGGGCCGGACACGCGGGTGTCCGGCCCCACCGAGGCCGTCAGGAACCGGCGGCCTGGATCGCGGCCTGCATATCCTTCAAGGCTTGCTGGACCGTCTTATCCCCCTTGATCGCGGCGTACGCGTTGTCCTCGATCGCCTTGGTCACGGCCGGGTAGAACGGAGTCACCGGGCGGGGTACCGCGTTCTGGATCGAGATCTTCAGCACCGGCAGGTAGGCCAGCTTGGACACCAGGGTCTGGTCGTCGTACAGCGCGGTCAGCGACGGCGCCAGCGAGCCCTGGGTGGCGTACCAGCGCTCGTTCTCGTCGTTCACCAGGAACTTCAGGAAGTCGTACGCGGTCGCCTTGTGGCCCGAGTAACTACTCATCGCGGAGTTGTGGCCGCCCAGGCTCGACGCGCCGGGGCCGGTGAGCCCGGGCAGCGGCGCGACGGCGAACTTGTCCTTGACCTGGGAGCTGGCGTCGGTCGAGGCGAGGTTGAACACGTACGGCCAGTTGCGCAGGAAGAGCAGTTTGCCGTCCTGGAAGGAGTGGCGGCTCTCCTCCTCCTTGTAGGTGATCGCCTGCTGCGGGATGTTCCCGTTCTTGTAGGCGTCGGCGAGCAGGCTCAGACCCTTGGCGGACTCGGGGGAGTCCACCGCGGGGGTCTTGCCGTCGTCCTTGACGATCTGCCCGCCGGCGGTGTTGATCGCCTCGGAGGCGTTGACGGTCAGCCCCTCGTACTTGAAGAACTGGCCGGCGTAGCAGTCCATCTGGTGCTGCTTGGCGATCGAGCACATCCCCATCATCTCGTCCCACGTCTTGGGCGGCGTGGGTACCAGATCCTTGCGGTAGTAGAGCATTCCGCCGTCACTGGTCTTCGGGGCGGCGTAGAGCGTGCCGTTGTAGGTGGCGGCCTTCACCGTCGCCGGGATCATCTTGCTGGTGTCCAGCGCGTAGTCGCCCTTGAGCGGCTGCAGCCAGCCCTTGGCGGCGAACTCGGCGGTCCACACCACGTCGACGTCGACCACGTCGTAGTTGGCGTCCTTGGCCTGGAAGTGCTGCACCAGGTCGTCGTGCTGGGCGTCGGCCGCCTCGGCCTGCTCCTTGAAGGTGACCTTCTCGTTGGGGTGGGCGGCGTTCCATCTGTCGATCATCGGCCGCGCCACGCCGCTGTTGTCCTTACCCTGTACGTACGTAATCGGGCCGCGGGAGCCGGCGCCCTGCGTGGCGGGGGAGCTTCCGCCACCGCCACCGCAGCCGGCGGCCAGGAGCACGACGGCACCGAGTGAGGCGGTAATAGCCGCGAGACCGGTTGTTCTTCTGATCACTGTTACTCCTTCGCGTGTCACACCGCCGTAAGGGCGGACGGATGGGAAGGGAGCGGCAAGTCTGGGTCTCTTGTGCTGAATCGGATTAGCTAGAAGACTTCTCCCGAGCCTGTACGGTGTCAAGGCTGTTACCCAGTTGTAACTGCTAGGTAAACCGAGCCACTTCCGCAAGCGAAGTGCCCGATGCGACAGCTAAACCCCGCCCGGGCTGTCCGTATCTACAGGATGTGCAGAATGGGACGCGCCAGAAAGGAACAAAGCTCACCGCCGAGGGCCACCCTGCTCGACGTCGCGCGTCGGGCCGGCGTTTCGCGTACCACCGCCTCCTTCGTGATCTCCGGCCGCACCGACATGCGGATCTCCACCGAGGCGCAGGAGCGGGTGCTGCACGCCGTCCGGGAGCTGGACTACCGGCCCAACCTGATGGCGCGCAGCCTGCGGACCAAGCACACCCGCACGATCGGGCTGGTCTCCGACACGATCGCTACCGAGCCGTACGCCGGTGAGATGATCCGGGGCAGCCTGGCCACCGCGCTGCTCTCCGAGCACCTGCTGTTCGTGGGGGAGACCGAGGGCGATGCCACCGTGGAGAAGCGGCTGGTGCAGGACATGCTCGACCGGGGAGTGGTCGGCTTCCTCTACGCGTCGATGTACACCCGGGAGACCCGGCTGCCACCCGCGCTGCGCGGACTGCCCCTGGTGCTGCTCAACTGCGTGACCCCGGACCGGAAGGTACCGGCGGTGCTGCCGGACGAGCGGGCCGCCGGCCGGACCGCCGCGCGGATCCTGCTCGCGGCCGGGCACCGCAACCGGATCTGGCTGGTCGGGGAGAGCCCGGCCGGGGTGTACGCCGGCCGGGAGCGCCGGCTGGGCATCGAGGACGTGCTGGGCCGGGCGCAGCTGTCGCTGGCCGGGACCGTCGACTGCCTCTGGTGGCCGGAGCCCTCCTACGCCGCGGTACGCGAGTTCCTGGTGGGCGGTCCACCGCCCAGCGCGATCGTCTGCCTCAACGACCGGGTGGCCTTCGGCGCCTACCAGGCGCTGGCCGAGGTCGGCCTGACCATCCCGGACGACGTATCGCTGCTCTCGTTCGACGACTCCGATCTCGCTTCCTGGCTCCGCCCGCAGCTGACCAGCATCGCCATCCCGCACTTCGAGCTGGGCCGGCGAGCGGTCGAGCTGCTCCTGTCCGGGCCGCCCGCCCAAGGCATCCACCGGGTCGCGATGCCGCTGCGCGAACGGTCCTCGGTCGGCCCGCCGGTGGTCGCCGCCGTCACCGGATAGCGCCCGAAGAATCCCGCCGCAGGGCTAGGGTCGGGTGATGACCGACTACGCACCCACCCGTGCCGACCGGTTCTCCTTCGGGTTGTGGACGGTCGGCTGGCCGGCCCGGGACATGTTCGGCGACGCCTCCCGTACCCCGCTCGACCCGGTCGAGGCGGTGCACCGCCTGTCCGACCTCGGCGGGTACGGGGTGAGTTTCCACGACGACGACCTGGTCCCGTTCGGTACCGACGAGGCCGGCCGCGAGCAGCACATCGCCCGGTTCCGCAAGGCGCTGGACGAGACCGGTCTGGTGGTCCCGATGATGACCACCAACCTGTTCACCCACCCGGTGTTCAAGGACGGCGCGTTCACCGCCAACGACCGGGCGGTACGCCGGTTCGCGCTGGCCAAGGTGGCCCGCAACCTCGACCTGGCCGCCGAGCTGGGCGCACCCGTCTACGTCCTGTGGGGCGGGCGGGAGGGCGCCGAGTCCGGAGCCGCCAAGGACGTCCGGGCCGCGCTGGACCGGTACCGCGAGGCGCTGGACCTGCTCTGCGGGTACGTGCGCGAGCAGGGGTACGGCATCCGCTTCGCGATCGAGCCCAAGCCGAACGAGCCGCGCGGGGACATCCTGCTGCCGACCATCGGGCACGCGCTCGCGTTCATCACCACGCTGGCCGAGCCGGACCGGGTCGGACTCAACCCGGAGGTGGGCCACGAGGAGATGGCCGGGCTCAACTTCGCGCACGGCATCGCGCAGGCGCTCTGGCACGGCAAGCTGTTCCACATCGACCTCAACGGCCAGCACGGGCCCCGATTCGACCAGGACCTGCGCTTCGGGGCGGGCAACCTGCGCGGCGCCTTCTGGACGGTGGACACCCTGGAAACCCTTGGCTACCAAGGGCCGCGGCATTTCGACTACAAGCCGCCGCGGACCGAGGACGCGGCCGGGGTCTGGGAAACCGCCGCGGCGTGCATGCGCAACTACCTGATCCTGCGCGAGCGGGCCGCGGCGTTCCGGGCCGATCCGGTGGTACGCGAGGCGCTGGCCGAAGCGCGCGTCGACCAGCTCGCCACGCCGACCCTGGGGCCCGGTGAGAGCCTGGCCGACCTGCGCATGGAGCAGCCCGACATCGAGGGGTTGGCCGCCCGCGGGATGGCCTTCGAACGCCTCGACCAGCTCGCCATGGAGCACCTCCTGGGCGCCCGACCGTGAGCTTGGTGGCGGGGGTGGATCTTGGTACCCAGTCGACCAGGGTAGTGGTCTGCGACGCCGACTCCGGAGCCGTGCTCCGGTCCGGCAGCGCACCGCATCCGGACGCCACCGAGGTCGACCCGGCCGTGTGGTGGGGGGCGTTCCAGGAGGCGAGCGCGGGCCTGCTCGACGGGGTGGCCGGGCTGGCGGTGGCCGGCCAGCAGCACGGCCTGGTCGCGATGGACTCCGCCGGTACGGTGGTCCGTCCGGCCCTGCTCTGGAACGACACCCGTTCGGCTCCCGCCGCCACCGATCTGGTTGCCGAGCTGGGTGGCCCGGACGTGTGGGCGTACGCGGTCGGGTCGGTACCGGTGGCCAGCTTCACCGTCACCAAGCTGCGCTGGCTGGCCCGGCACGAGCAGGAGCTCGCCGACCGGGTGGACAGCGTGGTGCTGCCGCACGACTGGCTGACCCACCGGCTGCGTACCAGCGGTGCGGTGAGTACGGATCGCGGGGACGCCTCCGGCACCGGCTACTGGTCGCCGTTCGGTGCGCAGTACCGCACCGACCTGGTGGAGCTCGCGTTCGGCCGGCCGCTCGGGCTGCCCCGGGTCGCCGAACCGGCCGAGGTGGTGGGGGAGACCGCCGCCGGTGCCGTACTCGGTGCCGGGACGGGCGACAACATGGCCGCCGCGCTCGGGCTCGGACTGGCCCCGGGGGACGCGGTGGTGTCGATCGGTACCTCCGGCACCGTGTTCGCGGTGTCCGAGCAGCCGACCGCTGACCCGTCCGGTGCGGTGGCCGGCTTCGCCGACGCCACCGGGCGGTACCTGCCCCTCGTCTGTACCCTCAACGCGGCCCGGGTGCTGGCGGCGGTCGGGAACCTGCTCGGCATACCACTGTCCACTGTGGACGAACTTGCGCTGTCCGCGGAGCCCGGCGCGGGCGGGTTGACCCTGCTGCCCTACCTGGACGGCGAGCGCACGCCCAACCTCCCGGGCGCCCGTGGCCTGGTGACCGGGCTTACCCGGGGCAACGCCTCGCCAGCCAACCTGGCCCGGGCCGCGGTCGAGGGGATGCTCTGCGGGCTCGCTGACGGCGTCGACGCGCTGCGCGTGGTCGGCGTACCCGTGGATCGGGTCCTGCTGATCGGCGGTGGCGCGGCGTCGGCCGCCGTGCGGGCGCTGGCCCCGGCGTTGCTCGGCGCCCCGGTGGTGCTGCCGGAGCCGGCCGAGTATGTCGCGCTGGGCGCGGCCCGGCAGGCGGCCTGGGCGCTGGCCGGCGGCCCTGACCCTCCACAGTGGACGATCAAGGCGGCGGTCGCGGCGGCCGAGCCGGACCGGCTGATCCGGGAAATCTACGCGGACATCCGCGGCAGAGCGGCTGACCTGCTCCGGTAGCCATGGCACGATCAGGTGCATGGGTATCGTCACGCCGGGGTTCACCGGCCGGGCCCGGCAGCCGGGGCCGGAGCTGCCACCGGGGCAGTACCTGACCCGCGACTTCCCGGTGCTCTCCGCCGGCCCGACCCCGCGGATCCCGCTGGACCGGTGGGAGTTCACGGTGACCACCGAGGCCGGGCAGCGGCACCGGTGGAGCTGGCCGGAGCTGCTCGCGTTGCCCGCCGAGACCGTCACGGTCGACCTCCACTGCGTGACCAAGTGGTCGAAGCTCGGTACCAGGTGGACCGGGGTACCGGTGGACGTGCTGCTGCAGGACGTGGAGAGCGCGGCCGACTTCGCGCTCGTGCACTCGTACGGCGGGTACACCACCAACCTGCCGGTGGAGGACCTGCTCGACGGCAAGGCGTGGGTCGCGTACCGGTACGACGGCGAGGACCTGCGTCCCGAGCACGGCGGACCGGCCCGGCTGCTGGTACCGCACCTGTACCTCTGGAAGTCCGCCAAGTGGATACGCGGCATCGAGCTGCTGCTGGCGGACGAGCCGGGGTTCTGGGAGACCGCCGGATACCACAACTACGGTGACCCGTGGCGCGAGCAGCGGTACCAGGGCGACTGAGCCGCCGGCTGGCCTGGCAGGTGGGTCGGCTGGTCGAGGCGCGCGACGAGACGGCGACCGCGCGCACGCTCGCGCTCGACGTACCGGACTGGCCGGGGCACCTCGCCGGGCAGCACGTCGACGTCCGGCTGACCGCCCCGGACGGATACTCCACCCAGCGCAGCTACTCGATCGCGTCGGCGCCCGAGGGCGGCCGGGTCGAGCTGACCGTGCAGCGGATCCCCGACGGGGAGGTGTCGCCCTACCTCACCCAGGTCTTCTCGGTCGGCGACCAGGTCGAGCTGCGCGGGCCGGTCGGCGGCTGGTTCGTCTGGCGCCCCACCGACACCGCTGCGGTCCTGCTGGTGGCCGGCGGCTCCGGCATCGTCCCGTTGATCGCGATGGTACGGGCCCGGGCGGCGGCCGGCAGCCGGGTACCGTTCCGGCTGGTCTACTCGATCCGTACGCCCGCCGACGGGTTCTACCGTGACGAGCTGGGCCGCCGGTCCGCGGAACTCGCGGTGGCCTACGTGCATACCCGCGAGGGTCCCGGTCCGGTGGGCCGGCTCACCGCGGCAACCCTGGACACCCATGGCTGGCCGCCCGAGCTGGAGCCGGTCTGCTACGTCTGCGGCCCGACCGGGTTCGTCGAGGCGGTCAGCGACATCCTGGTCGCCCTCGGCCACGACCCGCACCGGGTGCGTACCGAGCGCTTCGGTTGAGAGGTAGGGACATGACCGACTTCGTGGACGGCAACGCGCTCGCCGGGCCGTTGCGGGAGATCTTCGCGGTCGAGCTGACCGCCGCGACCGGGCGGTGCGTCTCCTGCGGGCGGGTGGACACGGTCGCGTCGTTGCACGTGTACCAGCAGGCGCCGGGCGCGGTGGCCCGCTGCTCCGGCTGCGACGCCGTCGTGCTCCGGCTGGTACGCGGCCCCGACCGCGCCTGGCTCGACCTGCGCGGCCTGGTCTGCCTGGAGATCGCCCTCCCCGGGACCGCCGCGGTCCGGTGAGTCTCGTTCCCTTCGGAACCGGTTACCGCGAATCGGATAACTCCTACGGGACGCGGCGCGGCCACGGTCACTGTCCGCATCCGGGACCTCTCCTGGGGGACGCGGTACCGGGCTGACAACCCCGAGGTCGGGCAGTTAACCGGGTCAGCCTGCTGCGGAACGGAAAGCGATATTGACCGTACTCAGTGTTGCTTCATAGGTTCGTCCCGGCGGCGGGATCGCGCCGACCCCGGGAAAGGGGGCTCCCATGCAAACCACCACGCGAATGATGCTCGCCGGTGCCGCGCTGGTCCTGGCGGCCGCGGTGGTTCCGGCGGCCCTGGCCTCCCCGGCACCGCGCCCGGCTCCCGCGCCGGCCGCGTGGCAGGTCGTAGCGAGCCCGAACCCGGGTGGCAGCGCCGTGCTCTTCGGCGTGACGGCCGCGTCGCCGACCAGCTTCTGGGCGGTCGGCGCGAGCATCCGGCCGGACAACTCGCCGCGCCCGCTCGTCGCGCGCAACACCCACAGCGGCTGGCGGGCGGTCAGCGTGGCCGGGCTGGCCCGGACCCCCGGCCGGTTCGCCGCGGTGCACGCCCGGGCGCCCCGGGACATCTGGGCGGTCGGTGCGGTGGTGAAGCCGGCCCTCGCGCCGCTGGTCGCGCACTTCGACGGCCGGGCCTGGCGCCAGGTGGCCACCCCTGCCCTGCCCAAGCCGGGCTTCCTGGCCGGGGTCAGCGCGCTGTCGTCGACCGACGCCTGGGCGGTCGGCTCGACCGACGTCGCCCCGGGTGGCACCGCGCCCCTGATCGAGCACTGGAACGGGCACGCCTGGAAGGTGGTACCCGGCCCGAGCCCGGATCAGTTCAGCGCGCTGTCCGGGGTGGTGGCGCTGTCCGCCAGCGACGTGTGGGCGGTCGGCAAGCAGGGCGACGAGTTCGTGGTACCCCTGGTGGAGCACTGGAACGGGCACGTCTGGAGCGTCGTACCGGTACCGCTCCCGTCGCCGCGTCCGGAGCTGTGCGGGCTGACCGCGGTGACCGCGCTGTCGGCGAACGACATCTGGGCCGTCGGCCAGGGCCACCTGGTCGAGCACTGGGACGGGCACGTCTGGCGGATCGTCCCGGCGCCGGCCGCGTCCCGCGACCCGGATGACGCGACCACGCTGACCGGGGTGTCCGCCCGGTCCGCCAAGGACATCTGGGCGGTCGGTTCGGTGACCGGATCGCCCGGCCCGAAGACCGTGATCGAGCACTGGGACGGCAAGGCGTGGACGCTGGTGTCCAGCCCGACGCCGGGTACGTCCGGCAGCTTCCTCACCGGCGTCGCCGGCACCGCACACGGTCCCACCGTGGCGGTCGGGTACCAGCTGGGTGGCCCGCAGTCCCGGTCGCTCATCCTGCGCAACCCGCGGTGAAGCTGGCCGGTCCCGACCCGGGACCGGCCAGCAGGCTCCGTCCGGCGTATCGATCACGCCGGGCGGGCACAACGGTAGCGGTCGGCTGGCGCACCACCGGTGTCCGCGGCCCGCTGATCGCCCGTACGGGTGGGTGACCCGCCCGCCTGCCCCTGGTGCCGGGCCGCCCGCTCCGCGCGGGCGGCCCGGTCAACCGGATCAGCCCTGCGGCAGCCGCAGGTGGCGTACCGCCCAGAGCGCGGCCTCGGTACGGGACGCGGAGCGGGTCTTGCGCAGCAGGTTGGACACGTGCACGCCCACGGTACGGATCGAGATATCCAGGCGCCGGGCCACCTGCTCGTTGGACAGGCGGGCGGCCAGGCAGGTCAGCACCTCGACCTCCCGGGCGGTCAGCTCGGCCGTGTTCCCCGCCCGGGCGGCGTGCAGATGATCGGGGAGCGGAGCCTGAGCCAGCGCCTCGGGGCCGAGCCGGCCGCCGGTGGCGAGCAGCTCGGTCAGCCAGTACGGGTTGCCGCCGGTCCGCTCGTATACCGTGCCCGCCACCTCCGCCGGTACCGGCCGGTCCGGGTATACCTGGGCGAGCACCTGACCCACCTGGACCGGGTCGAGCGGGTTGAGGTGCTGGCGTACCGCGCCGGGGGTACCCGCCAGCCGGGCCAGCGTACGGGCGGTCAGCTCGGGCGCCACCGACTCCTCCGCCGGCCGGCTGGTCACCAGCATCAGCGCCGGCAGCTCGGCCAGGGCCAGCTCGCCGACCAGGTTGAGGCTGGCCGGGTCGAGGGCGTGCAGATCCTCCACCACCAGGATGGCCGGACCGGTGCTGACCAGCGCCCGGACGGTGCGCACCGCCAGGCGCAGCAGGGCGCCGGGGGTGTACCGCTCGCGGGGTGCGTCGGGGTGCTGGGCCAGCCAGGCCAGCGCGTCGGCGGGGACCGGCAGCTCGCCGGGCTCCCGCCCGGACAGCACCCCGGCCAACCAGTCGTACGGCGCCGGACTGTGTATCCGGGCCCGCCCGGTCAGTACCGTCCGCGGCGCCGGGCTGACCGCGGCCAGCGCACCGGCGACCAGAAGGCTCTTGCCCAGCCCGGCCGCGCCGGTGACCATCGCGGTCCGGCCCGCCCCACCGGCCGCCACGGTGGACCAGGCGGCACACAGTTCGGCCAGCTCGGCCGCGCGTCCGACCATGGCCACCGGCATCATCACTCAACCCTACGCAGTAGTGCGTAGTGACAGGCGCCGCTGTTCTTGGCAGGCTCCACGCATGAGCCTGATGTTGCGCGCGGCGGTGGTCACCGATCTCGGGCTGGTCCGGTCGAACAACGAGGACGCCGCCCATGCCGGCAAGCGCCTGCTTGCCGTCGCCGACGGGATCGGCGGTGCGCCGGCCGGTGAGCTGGCCAGCGAGATCGTCATCCGGGCGCTGGCCGAGCTGGACAGCGGGCCGGAGCCGGAGGCGCCGCTGGCCGCGCTGGGCCAGGCGATCGCGGCGGCCAACCGGGAGATCGGCGAGTCCACCGCGGGGGACCTGACCCGCCAGGGCATGGGTACCACGGTCACCGCGCTGCTGCTGTCCGGCGACCGGTTCGCGCTGCTGCACGTCGGGGACTCCCGGGGATACCTGCTGCGCGACGGTAAGCTCAGCCGGCTCACCCGCGACGACACCTTCGTCCAGGCGCTGGTCGACCGGGGGATGATCACTGCCGTCGAGGCGCGGCAGCATCCGCAGCGCTCGATCATCACCCAGGCCGTCCAGGGTGGCGACTTCGAACCGACCGGTGCGCTGCTCGTCCCGTACCCGGCCGACCGGTACCTGCTGTGCAGCGACGGGCTCTCCGACTACGTGTCGGACGAGCTGATCGAGGAGACCCTGGCCGGGTACGCCGACCCGCAGCGCTGCGCCGAGCAGCTGGTCGGGCTCGCGCTGCGGGCCGGGGCACCGGACAACGTGACGGTGGTCGTCGGCGATGTGGTCCTGGCCGGGGTCGCGCAGGGTACGGGGGTCGGCGACTTCCTGGACGCGGCGACCGGATAGCCGGTCAGCCCGTCGGGTCGGTCAGCCGGGCCACGGTGACCGGTTTGACGGGTGCGTCCTCCAGGGCGCGGAGCACCGGTACCGGGTAGCTGGCCAGTTCGGCGAGCCGGTGCCGGGGCAGGTACGCCCGGCCCGGGTCACCCACCAGCACCAGCGCGCCGCGGACCCGGGCACGGTCCAGGAAGCGCAGGACCCGGGCGCCGAAGTCCCGGCTGTAGAACACGTCGCCGGCCAGTACCACCTCGGCGTCACCGGAGTCGCCGTCGAGCAGGTCGCCCGCGTGGACCCGTACCGGCACCCCGTTGGCTGAGGCGTTGAGCGCGATCGCGGCCAGGGCGTACCCGTCGATCTCGTTGGCGGTGACCCGGGCGGCGCCGGACCGCGCGGCGGCGACCGCGACCAGACCGGAGCCGGACGCCAGGTCCAGCACCCGCCGCCCGGCCACCAGATCCGGATGGTCGAGCACGTACCGGGCCAGCCCCTGCCCGCCGGCCCACGGGAAGGCCCAGAACGGCGGGGGCGCCACGCCGCCGCCCTGCTGCCGCTCGGTCTCCTCCCACAACGCGAACGCGTCGGCGGCCAGGTGCAGCCGGATCTCCGGCAGGAACGGCGTGGCGGCGAGCCGGGTGTGCGCGCGGACGAACTCGGTGGGGGTCATGACCCCGCCTGATACTAGCCGTATCGGCTAGGAAGGCAGTGGCCGGGCGCCAATGCCTTTGACCGAGCCGCGGATCACCGGCTGGTACCCCTTCTCGGCCAGGTAGCACGCGACCGAGTGGTCGCCGACCGACCAGCCCTGCTCGCCGGGCAGCGTCCAGAAGACGGTGAGGTCCGTGCGCGCGGGAAGCTGCGTCGGTGCCAGCCCCAGGTACGAGGCGGCGCGCCGGGTACAGGCATCCCGGGCAACGGTTTTCGGATCGCTCGCATCCGGTACCGGGTCGGCCCCGACGAACTCCCCGGCGTGCAGGTAGTCGCAGCGGATGTAGTCGACCGACTTCACCACATCGGCCGTCGCGGTCACATCGACGCAGGCGATGCGCATCGGCTGGTCGCCGCGCAGCCCGTCACGGAGGTGCCCGGTCCGGTCGACGGTCCGGCCTTCGCTACCGGTCGTCTCGGCCATGACGCAGGCGTACCAGCGCTCCCCGGCGCGCCATCCGCGCTCCGTCGGTACGATGATGTCGAGAGTGACCCGCGCTTCGGTGTGGTCCCCGCCGAGGAACTCCCGTGCGGCCCGGACACAGGTCGCCAGTACCTGGACCGAGTCGCTTGCCGCCTGCGCGCTGTCCAGTTCGGCGTCCGCCCCGGTGAATTGGCCCCGGTGGTACACCTCGAAGGTGTGCGGGCGGTCGCACTCGATCGAAGTCACTCGATCGCGAAGATCGACCGGTATCCGATCGTCCGGCGGGAACTCGGCATCACGAGTCATGTAGCAGTCGGCGGTGCGCACGTTGCCAGGGGTCTTCTGCCGGTGTCCGCTAAGCATCTGGGTCACCCCGCACGTGACGATCGCACCATCCCCGACCACCGCCACAGTGAGCACCGCACCGACCCACTCACCCAGCTCATCGACCGGGCGAGGCGATAACGGACGGCCGAAACCCGGGTCGAGACAGCAGCAAAACAGGACACACCAACTCCACGCCGTGGACCACTTGACAGGGCCGCTTCACATCAGTGCGCCGCGTACACCGCGGTGGTCGACCTTGGCCCGCCGCCTTGCGCCCGCCCTTTACCGGTTGGAGGCGGTGTCGGTGGGTCCGATTGGGGCCGACTCCCACTGCCGCCGCTCCCGCTCGTACCTCCCAGCGCCCACCCGAGACGTCACGCCGGGAAGGAACCGCCACAGTCGCCACGCAAGGCGAGCGCGGGCTGGCGCCACGATGATGGCCCGGTTGGCCTCGACGCCCCGCAGCACATCTTCGGCCAGTCGCTCGGGCGGATACAGCGGGCCGACCATCCGGGCGACGAACGCGCGTGGGTCCCTGTTCACCAGGCTCCGCGGCACCGGCAGCCCCTCATGCTGCAGCTTGTCGAAGATGGGGGTGTCAATGCCGACGGGGCAGACGACGCTCACCCGCACTCCACGCTGGGCGGCCTCCGCCCGCAGGGCCAGGCTCAACCCGACCACCCAGAACTTGGCGGCGGCGTAGGAGGCATTGCCTGGCGAGGGAACCAACCCGGCCAACGACGCGGTGTTCACGATGTGGCCACGACCCTGTGCCAGCATCAGGGGATAGGCCGCCGCCACCCCGTGGATCACACCGTAGAGGTGGATGTCGATCACCCGCCGCCAGTGCCCTGGCAGCAGTTCCTGCACCTCGCCGCTCATGCCGACGCCCGCGTTGTTGCACAGCAGATCGACACCGCCGTGAGCCTCGACAGTGCGGCGAACCATCGCAGCCACCGCGTCAGCGTCTGCCACGTCCACGGTGATCGGGGTGGCCCGGCCCGGGCCGATGCCGGACAAGCGTTCAGCCGCCTGGCCGACACCGTCGACATCAATGTCGGCCAGGGTGACCGAACAGGACCGGCGGACCAGGGCCGTACCCAATGCGGCCCCGATGCCCGAGGCGCCACCGGTCACGATCGCTACCTTCCCCTGCAGTCTCACGGCGGGTCCTCTCGACGGGATCGTGGGATCGACAACAGCACATCGATGCTGCGGTGTGGACACCTTCGTTGTGCCGTGGTCGACCGCTAGAAGCACAACCATCATTGACCAACTCCACGGCTCCCGACCCGTTCGATCCCGCCAGCAGCATCCACCGAGCCTTACTACCCGCGGACGCCCCGGCTGCTCGCGCTCCACGACCAAGTCCGCTCATCGGCAATTGAGCGCGCGCTTGACGGCCCCTAAGCACGGCTCCGGCGACGCAGGGTTCTACTCGGGACGCGGCATCGCCGCCGTCGCCTTCGGAGTCGGCGGTGGCGGACAGCACGGCCCGGACGAGTAGGTCGAGATCGCCGCCATCGCGCCGCACCATCACGCGCTGAAGGAGTTCCTCGAACGCCTGAGATCGGTGGCAGATGGGTAACGCGATCCGCTGGATCGTTCCAGGAAGGGGTGAGCCGACCCAAAGTCGCGGAACGTTACCTCGTCGGCTGCGGCACGCTCAGCCGAGCCGGGTGACCTCGACGGTGACGCCGAAATGCTCCGCCGCCGGGCCGGAGTAGATGCCGGACAGCGGCCGTACGTCGGCGTAGTCGCGGCCGCGGCCCAGCAGCACGTGCCGGCTGCCCACCTCGACGAGGCTGGTCGGGTCGACCGCGACCCAGTCACCGGCCCAGAACTCCACCCAGGCGTGGCTCTCGCCGGTCGTCGTCTCTCCCACCTCGGCCTCCACCGTCGGGTGCAGGTATCCGGAGACGTAGCGCGCGGGTAGCCCGACCGCGCGCAGCAGCGCCAGCGTGACGTGCGCGAAGTCCTGGCATACCCCCTTCCCGGCGGCGCGGGCTTCGGCCGATGACGTGTGTACGTGCGTCGCGCCCCGCTCGTAGCGCAGCGTCTCGTGGGTCCACGCGGCGGCGCGCTGCCCGGCCTCCACCGGCGTCGCCCCGGCCCGCAGTGACCGCCCGAGCTCGGCGAGCTCCGGCTCCGCCGGGACGTATGCCGTCGCGGCGAGCAGCTCGGCGAAGCGGTCCCGGATCGGCGCGTCGGCGAGGTCGGACCAGCCGGCACCGACCGGTACGGTCCGCGGTCCGGAGGTCTCGACCGTCGACGTCGCCACCACGACGAGCTCGGTGTGCGCGACGTTGATGTCGAACGCGTCCACCGTCGTGCCCCAGTAGTCGACATAGCGCAACGGCCGCACCGCGGGCGTGATGGCCAGGGCGGCGTGCAGGGTCCGCTGCCCGTCAATGCTCGGCGGGGTCAGCCGCACCTCGTTGTACGACGCCCGCACCGGCCCGGCGTACCGGTAGCCGGTCCGGTGCCGGACCGCGATCCGCCAGCTCATGTGCCCGCCTCGCTCCGCTCACTCATGCGGCTGGCTCCTCGATGCTCCATTGCAGCGCAGCGGACCCGGCGAACAACCGCCGGGTCACCTCTTCGCTGACCGTCGACACGGTCCGCTGCAGCCGGTGCAGCCGGTCGGGCAGATCGTCGAGGAGAGTGGCGGCGGACAGGAACTCCAGGTCGGTACGGGCCCGGCCGATCGCCCGGCGGGCGGGCTCGTTCAGCCCGGACCGCCCGGACCCGGGGTCGAGCCGGGCCAGCGCACGCTCCCCAGCGCTGAGGGCATGGAAGACCGACCGCGGGAAGAGCCGGTCCACCAGCAGGAACTCCAGGACCCGGGGAGCCTCGACACCCTGCTGGTAGGTACGCAGGTAGGCATCGTGGGCGGAGCACGCTCGTAGCGTGGACGTCCAGCCCTCACTGCCCCGCCCGGCGCCGATCCGGGCCCCGAGCAGGCGCGCGGTCATGTCCACCCGCTCCAGGCTGCGGCCGAGAACGAGCACGTCGTGACTCGCGTCCCGGCTCATGCTCGCCTCGACGTAGCCGGCGAAGGTGGCCGCGCGCTCGCGGACGTAGGAGAAGAACGGCGCGGGGCCGAAGTCGCGGGCCGCCGCCACCCGCGTCGGGAGGGAGTTGTTGGTGGAGTTCAGGCACTCCCAGATCTCCGTCGAGAGCGCCTCCCGCACGCCGCGGGCGTTCTGCCGGGCGGCGACCAGCGCGCCGACGATCGAGTTGGGCGTGGCCTCGTCGTACCCGAGCAACTCCAATACCGCCCGGTTGTCCAGGTGCCGCTGCGCGGTATCGTCGGGTACCCCCATCACGGTCAACAGGACCGCGCAGGCGCCGGCCTCTTCCACGCCCGGGTCTTCGAGCACCTCGTGGAAGTGCACGTCGAGCAGCCGGGCGGTGTCCTCGGCCCGTTCGACGTACCGGCCGATCCAGAACAGCGCCTCGGCGACCCGACTCAGCATCGCGGGCTCATTGCTGCGGCTGGTCGTCGCGGGGACCACGGTCGGGCACGGTGCCCCGCACCGTCTGCGCGGGGAACGCCGATGGCCCATCCGCCTCCGGTGCCCGCTCCGCTTCTGGCAACGCCTGCGGCCGCGAGGTGAGCACCCAGGTGTCCTTGGAGCCGCCGCCCTGGCTCGAGTTGACGATCAGGCTTCCGTCCCGCAGCGCCACCCGGGTCAGTCCGCCCGGCAGCACCCGGATCCGCTCGCCGTCGTTGACCGCGAACGGCCGCAGGTCGATGTGTCGGGGCAGCAGCCGGTCGCCGAGCAGCGCCGGCGAGGTCGACAGCAGCACCAGCTCCTGCGCGATCCACGCACGCGGCTCGCTGAGCACGCGCTCGCGTACGGCGGCCAGCTCGGCGTCGGAGGCGTACGGCCCGATGACGATGCCGGCGCCGCCGGAGCCCTCCACCGGCTTCACCACCAGCTGGTCGAGCCGGGCCAGGCACTCCGCCCGGACGTCCGGATCCTCAAGCCGGTAAGTCGTGACGTTGGACAGCAGCGGCCGCTCGCCGAGGTAGTACTCGATGAGTGCCGGGACGTAGGTGTAGGTCAGCTTGTCGTCGGCGACGCCGTTGCCGATCGCGTTGGCGATCGTGACGTTGCCGACCCGGGCCGCGTTCAGGATGCCCGGGCACCCCACGACAGAGTCGGGCCGGAAGTGCACCGGATCGAGGAAGTCGTCGTTGACCCGCCGGTAGACGACGTCCACCCGCTGCTGCCCACCGAGGCTGCGCATGTACACGACGTGGTCGTGGCAGAACAGGTCCCGGCCCTCGACCAGCTCGATGCCCATCTTGCGGGCCAGGAAGGCGTGCTCGAAGTAGGCCGCGTTGTGAACGCCGGGGGTGAGCAGCACCACGGTGGGCGCCTCGACACCGGCGGGCGCCGAGCGCCGCAACGCGTCGAGCAGCCGCCCCGGGTAGGAGGCAACCGGTCGTACCTGCTGCTCCAGGAACAGGCCGGGGAAGACCCGGGCCATGGTCCGCCGGTTCTCCACCACATAGGACATACCGGACGGTACCCGCAGGTTGTCCTCGAGTACCCGCAGGACGCCCGCCTGGTCGCGGACGAGGTCGATCCCGGCGAGGTGGATCCGCACGCCGTTTCGCGGGCGGATACCGTGCGCCGGGCGGTAGAAGCTGGTCGAGGTGGTGAGCAGCGAGCGCGGCACCACCCCGTCCCGGACCACCTCGGCCGGCCCGTAGACGTCGGCGAGGAACGCCTCCAGCGCGCGTACCCGTTGCACGACACCCGCTTCGACGATTTCCCACTCGGCCGCCGGGATCAGCCGGGGAATCAGATCGAGCGGGAAGATCCATTCCTCGCCGGCATGGGAGAAGGTGACGCCCTGGTCGCGGAAGCTTCGGTCCCGGGCCGCCGCCCGCTGCGCCAGGTCCTCGCCGGTGCGCGTCTGGAGGGCGTCGTACAGCGTGCGCATGTGGGCGTGCGGCAGCCCGTCCGCCCCGAACATCTCGTCGTAGGCTGGACCGCGCGGATAACCGTCGAGGAGCCCTCCCATGGGGGGATTCGTACCACCGATCTGTTTCCGCCACTAGTCGTTACAGTTGGGAAACAATGACGGTCCACAATGCGGGAATGGCAGCCGTCACACGGCAACTCCGGGTGGGATGCGAATTCCGGTACACCGCGGAGGTCGAGACCGCTGCCGTGTTCCAGGTTCAGGCATCCGGGGCCGCACCGGCCACGGTGCTCCGGCAGGCATGGGAGACCCTGCCCGCCGCCGACCGGCACGGTTACACCGACCTTTACGGCAACGACTGCCAACGACTCAGCCTGCCCGTGGGCGACACGACGCTGCGCTACGACGCCCTTGTGATCGTACCGGACGCGACCGAGGACGTGGATCTTGACGCGGCCGAGGTACCGGCCGCCCACCTGCCGGACAACGTGCTGCTCTACACCCTACCCAGCCGGTACTGCCTGCCCGACGTCCTCGGCGACGAGGCGTGGCGGCTGTTCGGTAGCGAGAAGCCGGGCTACCGGCGGGTACAGGCGATCTGCGACCACGTAAACGGCCACCTGCGTTTCGACTACGGCTGCAGCACCCCATCGACCACGGCGGCCGACGCGTACGCCGCCGGCTGCGGCGTCTGCCGCGACTTTGCCCACGTCGCGATCAGCTTCTGTCGGGCCCTGTCGATCCCGGCCCGCTACGTCTTCGGCTACCTCCCCGACATGGACGTCCCACCGGACCCGGCGCCGATGGACTTCGCCGCCTGGATGGAGGTCTACCTCGACGGCAGGTGGTGGACCTTCGACCCCCGCAACAACGCCGCCCGCAAGGGCCGGGTACTGATCGGCCGGGGCCGCGACGCGGTGGACGTCGCGATGGTCACCACCTACGGCGGCCCGGTGCTGCACAGCATGCAGGTATGGGCGGAGGAAACCACGTGACACCTGCCGCCGGTACGCTCCCGCGCGCCCCGCTGCGGCTGCCGTCGCGTCACGAGTTGCACGACGCCGACCGGCTGACCTATGTACTGCACCAATGCTTCCGCTACACCTATGAGGCACCGGTACGAGACCTGAACCACCGGCTGGTTGTGGTGCCGCCCCGCCGGCACGGTGCCCAGCGCCGGCGGCGTCATTCGGTCACCGTCTCCGCCGCCGACGCCCGGACCACCCACCGCCGCGATGCCGCCGGCAACACAATCACCCGATCCCACCTACCGCTGGTACCAGACCAGGTTGAGTTCGTGGTGCAGGCCGTCGTCGAGCGGGCCGGGCCCGGCTCCGACGTGCTCCTGCCGGCAGCCGCGCTCACCGACCCGAGGCTGCTGCGGCCAACCCGGCTGACCGCCGCCGACCCAACGATCCGGGACCTAGCGGCGACGATGACCGGTCACGACAGCCTGGCCACCGCAGAGCGGTTCTGCACGTACGTGCACGAGACGATCAGCTACGAACACGGAGTGACCTCCATCGCCACCACCGCCGCCGAGGCGCTCGCCGCCGGACGCGGGGTCTGCCAGGACACCGCCCACATCATGATCGCGCTTTGCCGGGCCACCGGGCTGCCGGCCCGCTACGTCTCCGGGCACCTGCTCGGCGACGGCGGCACGCACGCTTGGGTGGAGGTCATCGTCGCCGACCCCGCAGGCGCCCGCGCGGTGCCGTTCGACCCATGCAACGGCCGGCGCGCCGGCAGGGACTACCTGACCATCGCCACCGGACGCGACTACACCGACGTGGCCCCAACCTCCGGCACCTACCTGGGCACCGCAGGCAGCACGCTAACCACGACCAAACAGGTCGGCGTCGCGTTGGCCTGACCGTCCTCGCGCGCGCCGTTGGCAGCCCAGCGTGGCAAGAACGTCGTGGTAACGATGTCCCCTTGCCAAGAGCTGACTGGGAATGTTAGGGACGCTTGTTAGGAAACGATGCGGAGTACTCCGCCAGGCATCCGGGGATGCAGTGGGCTGACGCTGGAACGAATCGGCAGGTCAGTGGTACTTCCCGGGACCGGGCGGGATCACCTGGAATGATCCACGAGTTGATTCCAAACTGACGGTGCGGGTTCGATTCCCGTCGGCCGCTCTCGTACTTCCGGGCAGGTCACAGCCGGTTGGATCAGCGGCGCGCATGCTGGCGTGGCCCATCCGGTGCATCAGCTCCCGAGTGCTGGCGCCGGCCGCCGCCTGGTTGTTCCCGGTGTGCCGGAGATCCTGGAGGTGGAAGCCGGCTGGCCGGCCCACTCGCTTGACGAGGCCCCGGGCAAACCGAGCAGACCGCCCCGGGGTGGGCGGCAGGGTGAAGGTGACTGGGTTCCCGTGGACGGGTCCACCTGTTGTGAGAGTCCGATGCCCCATGGTGGGGCGGGAGGATGGATCACCAGATGCGTACGCGTCGCCGGCACACGCCGGAGCAGATCATCCGCAAGCTGCTTGAGGGCGAGAAGCTGATCGGGCAGGGCCAGGGCCTGGCCGAGGTGTGCAAACACCTGGAGATCTCCGAGCCGACCTGGCACCGGTGGGTGGCCCAGTACGGCAGTATGAAAGCCGACGGTGCCAAGCGGCTCAAGGAGTTGGAGCGGGAGAACGCTCGGCTGAAGAAGATCGTGGCCGATCAGCTGCTCGACATCGACATGCTTAAGGAACTCAACCGGGGAAACTGGTGAGCCCGGACCGTCGGCGGCTGGCGCAAGGCGCACACCATCGCCGCCCAGGACGACAGCTCCGATAACGAGGTAGGGCAACTCGTACAGCCACCGGCGCCGGGGCCGTCGCTCGGCGGGTCGGTCAGCCTCCGGCTCGACGCTCCATATCAACGGCGCGCCGGAACTGTCCGGGTCGTTCATCGCGGCCGACCTCCCCGTGTGGTTGGCCGCACTCTACCGGGGTCCGGGTGGGACGGGTGGGGTCACGCCGCCTGGTCCAGTGCGGCGATGGTACGGGCACGCAGGTCGGAGAGCTCCAGCCCGGCGTCGGTGAGGACCTGCGCGGCCAGCCCGTGTCCCTCCCGGATCAGCCCGAGCAGGATGTGCTCCGGGCCGAGGTAGTTGTGGTGCAGCGCGACCGCCTCCCGGAGGGAGAGCTCCAGCACCTTCTTGGACCGCGCGGTGAACGGGCGCCGGCCACGCTGGGCTTGGGTGGTGCCCCGGCGCCGGAACAGCCCCCGACGCGGGGGTGGGCAGGGCGGGTCGAGCGCGCCGGGCCCGAAGACCTCCTCGATCTTGGCGCGGACCGTGGGCAGGTCGATCCCGATCGCCTGGAGCGCCTCGGCGTCCTCGTCACCGAGCGGGCCGGTCCCGCTGGGTACGAGCCGGGCCACCTCCGCCCGGACCCGCTTCCGGTCCAGGCCGGCCCCGTGCAGCACGGCGTACGCGGTCCCGGCGTCCTCGTCGAGCAGCCCGAGCAGCAGGTGTTCCGTGCCGATGTACCCGTGCCCGAGCCGTACCGCCTCCTCCTGCGCGAGTTCCACCACCGCGCGCGCCTGCGTCGTAAAGCGCTCGAACATCAGTCCTCCCGGGTCCCGGCCGCCAGCCGCCGGCCGGCATGCTTCTTGTGTACCGCCTGTTTGCTCACCCCGAGCGCGTCGGCGATCTCCTGCCAGGACCACCCCTGGCGGCGCGCGTTGTCCACCTGGAGCGTCTCCAGTGTCTCCAGCAGCCGGCGCAGGGCGAGTACGGCGCGCAGTCCCACCTTCGCGTCCGCGCTGCCGGCCGCCGCCGCCAGATCCGTCGCTTCGCTCATGCCGTCAATCTACGTTGACGCACCTTCGTTGTCAACCGAAGTTGACGAGCTCTCAGGCTCCGGCGGCGGTGATGATGGCGTCGGTGGCGAAGCCGAGGAGGAGGCCGGCGAGGACGCCCCAGGTGGTGATGCTCTTGGCGTTGAACTTGCGGCCGACCGCGAGCAGTTCGATGACCACGTAGAGGATGGAGCCGGCGGCCAGGGCGAGGAACGCGACGCTGAGCGTCTCGTCGGTGAACCCCTGGCCGATGAGGGTACCGACGAAGGTGGGACCGCCGCCGATCAGCCCGAGCAGGGCCAGGGCGCCCCAGGACATCCGGCGGCCGGCCGCGGCCACCGGAGCCACGATGCCGAAGCCCTCGGTGCCGTTGTGCAGCCCGAAGCCGATGACCAGCAGGAGTGCCAGGGTCAGTTCGCCGGCCGCCGCCGAGCTACCGATCGCCAGCCCCTCGGCGAAGTTGTGCAGCCCGATCCCGATCGCGATGAGCAGGGCCAGGTGTACCGCCGGGTGCCGCCAGCCGGCGGCGCCCTCTCCGGCCGTCTCGGCGTACCCGCGCATCCGGCGGGCCACCCAGCGGTCGAAATAGACCAGTCCGACCAGGCCCAGGGTGGTACCGCCGGCCAGCACCAGCCCGTCGCGCAGTGCCGGCCCGTACCGCTTGTCAGCCAGTGCGGTGTCCACCGGCTCCCAGGCGTGGGCGAGGACGTCCCAGAGCAGGAAGACCAGGATCCCGATGGCCACCGCGTTGAGCAGTGCGCGGACCCGCGGCATCGGCGCGGGCAGCCGGCCGATCGGCAGGCCGAGGAAGATCGTTGCTCCGGCGACGGCGCCCATCAGCGCGATCTTGGCAGCGGACACCCATGCACTCCTCGATCGGGGAACCGGCAAACGCTACGTTAGCTTAGGCTACCCTCACGATAGAGTCCCCGCGGCGCCGGCCGCGGGGACCCGGATCAGCTCACTTCTGCACGGGTGGGTCGGACAGGATCTGCCAGGCCACCGGTTCCACATACCACACGTCACCGCCGGAGGGCGAGGGTACCAGCGGGTACGCCGTCTTCGCGTTGGCATCCGCCGCTTCGGTGGCCGCCGCGTGCAGCTTGTCCCGGCACAGGCTGGGGTCGAACACGTCCAGGTCGGAGTACGGCCAGGACTTGGCCAGCGTGCCGTACGGGATCAGCCAGTCCACCGCCTTGGCCAGCGTGGCCCCGCTCGACGCGGTGTACGCCCACAGGTTGATGCCGACCTTGCGGCCCAGCTCGGCCAGCCGGATCAGGCCCTGGAGGTTGAAGTTCACGTAGTGCCACGGCCGGGTGCGGCTCAACTCGCCCGGCTGCTTGCCGGCGGAGTCGATCTGCTTGGCGATCCGGTTGGCCCGGGCGTTGGACACCAGCGTGGTCGCCGCCGAGGTCTTGCCGAGGTAGAACTCGATCGCCGCGTCCTGGAGGTCCTTCCAGGTGCCGTGGTTGTTGGTGGCATTGCTCTCGCCGATGCCGATGCTGCTGGTCGTGCTCCAGGTCAGGTAGGCGCTCAGCCAGGACTGCATGCCGGACCGGTCGGTCGAGGTCCAGCCGGGCGCCCCGCTGTTCAGGATGGCCAGGCCGTCGAGCACCTGGGTGAGCGCCTGGGACATCTCCAGCACGCCCTCCTTGCGGCCGCTCGTGGTACAGGGGACGACCTGGCCGTACTTCATGTTCGGGTTCATCTTGGTGGTCGAGTTGAGGAACCAGGTGCGGATGAACAGCTCGGCCCGGTAGGCGTACGCGCTGTTGCCGGTGTACCACCAGGCCAGGGTCAGGTTGCTGATCGCCTGCCAGGTGTGCGCCCAGGCCATCAGGTCACCGGTGGTGGTGACGGTCGGACCCCACTGGCCGTCCTTGCGGATGTACGGGCAGCCGTCGGCGGTGTCCGGGTTGGGCCAGAAGTAGGTGGCCAGGCTGTAGTAGTCGTGCTTGGTGCTGCTCACCGTGGACGTCTTGTCCATCACCGACCACGGGCCGGTGGTCAGTGCGGCGTCGGCCGCCTTCTTCAGCGCGGTCAGCGCCCGGGTCTGGCCGGTGGTCGGTGCGGTCACCAGCTGGGACTTGATCGAGGCCAGCTTGGCGCCGTCCAGGATGACGGTGGCCGGGGTGGTGGCCGCCTGGGCGACGCCGGTCAGCGCGATGGTCGCCGACCCGGCGGCGAGCACGGCGAAGGCCGTCGCGGCGCCGAGCGCGAGCCGGAGTCTGCTGGTCATCGGGGTGCTCCTAGGGGTTGAGGGTGACGAGGGTGGCGGTACCGGCGGGCAGGCTCAGGGTGAGCGTGCTGCCCGACACGGTGATCGGGGTCTTGGTGGTACCGGGGAAGGTGCCGTCCGGCGCCACCGAGGCGCCGCCCAGCTTGATACCGGTCTTCGAGGTGAGCGCCGCGGCGGTCAACCGCAGCAGGTCACCCTGGTGGTAGGCGCCGTCCAGCTTGATGGTGACGGTACGGCTGCCGTGGCTGGCCGGGTCCTGGAGGTTGTCCAGCACCAGGCGCAGCCGGGTACCGTTCTTGACCGCGTACGCCCGCAGGCTCGCGGTGTCCGGGTTGGTCAGCGGCAGGAACCGGCCGGTACCGACCTGCTGGAGCATGAGCAGCCCGTAGTACTCCGGCTGGGCGCGCAGCCGGCCGGCGGCCGCGTCCGCCGCGGTGGGCGCGCAGAACGGGGTGTACGCCTTGTAGAGCGGCTTCGGCGCGCCACACCGGGCGATCGCGCTGTGGAAGTATTCGCCCCGGATCCCGGTCCGGGCGATCATCAGCTCGTCGTCGACCGCCCACAGCGCCGAGGCGTACACGTCGCTGGTGCCGTCCTGGCCCTCGCAGGAGACCGAGTTGGCCTCGTCCATGATCGCTGGTACGCCCAGCGGCTTCGCCGCCTTGACCAGGATGTCGGCGCGGGTCTGGATCTTGTCGTGGAACGCCTGGGAGAGCAGTTGGCTGATGCTCACGTGGCCGCTGCGCGCGCAGGCCGGGTAGAAGTGCGTGGTGAGCGCGAACAGATCCGGGTGCGCCTGCTCCCGCTTGGCGAAGTCCTGCAGGAAGGTGACCGCCTTGGGGGCGGAGCCGGTCTCCGGCGCGACCAGCCCCACGCCCGGCGCGGTCTTCCCGATCGCCGCCCGGTAGCGCTGGTAGTCGCTGTACAGCTTGGCCGGGGAGTAGTTCGGGTAGTAGTTGGGCTCGTTACCGATCTCGATGGCCATCAGCGCCGGGCCGAGGATCTGCCGGGCGAACTTCGCCTCGTCGGCGGCCCGGTCGGGGTCCGGGTGCTTGAGGTTGACGCCGAGGATCACCCGCCACCCGCTGTCGTCCGCGAGCGTCTTCAGCCGCTTGAGGTCGTTCGGGGTCAGCGTGGTCACGGCCCAGGACGGTGCCTTCTCGCCCTTCGACGTCCAGAACGTGGTGTCCACGAAGTTGCCGCCGAAGCGCATCACGCCCGGGCCCAGGGTCTTCATGTACTGCGCGAGGTTGCCCTTGGCCAGCGCCGGCGAGGCGATGATGCTGGCCTCGAAGGACAGGCCGATGAAGTCGTCGTGCAGGGTCGCGCCCGGGGTGGTACCCACGGTCAGGCTGGTGGTGGCCGCCTCGGCCGGGCCGGTCCCGGACAGGCCGACGGCCACGGCCAGGGCGAGAGCGAGGGCGCCGGCCAGCGAGGTCAGCCAGCGACCGCGGTGCGCGGACGGTTGCATGCGGCGTTCTCCTTGCGTTACGGGGTACCGGTCAGGCTTCACGGGGTACCGTCAGCCGGCCGGCTTCCAGGTCAGCAGTCCCTGGTAGGCCGTCTCCAGGCCGGCGCCCGCCACCAGCGACGCCGGGATCTGGCTCGGGCTGCTGATCGGGTGGTTGTTCTTGATGATCAGTCCGTTGGCGGTGGTGTCCGCCCGGCCCTTGGTCCAGTAGTTGCCCTCGATGTCCAGCGGATCCTTGCCGACGCCGGACGTGGTGTCGTTGTGGTCGTGCCCCTCGGAGTTGACCTGGCTGTTGTACATCGCGTTGCCGATGATGCTGATGTACGCGGCGCCGTTGTCGGTGTACACGACGTGCCCGCCCTTGGGGTTCTTCTGGTCGTGCAGCACGTTGCCGGTGATCCGTTCCCCATTGCTGAACGAGCTGCCGGTACGGCCCTGGGTGTAGATCCCGCCGCCGTCGTTGAGCAGCGTCATGTAGTTGAAGATCAGGTTGTTGGAGAGCACGTTGTGGTTGGCGAAGTTGGGCTGCGCCGGGAGCCCCTTCTTGTCCGGCCAGCCGCCCCAGCCGATCGAGATCGCGGTGTACGGCAGGGTGTCCAGCTGGTTGTGGGTGATCAGGGTGTGCTCGGCATATCCGACCAGGATGCCGACGCCGCCCCGGTACTCCACCGCCGTGGCGAAGATGTGGTTGTCCGCGATGGTGTTGCCGCTGGTCCGGTCGGCACCGGTGGCCAGCGGCAGGTCCACCCCGCCCAGCTCCACGCCGTTGCCCGAGATGTCGGTGAAGACGTTGCCCTTGACCAGGTTGGCCACGCTGCCGTTGCCGAGGTCCAGCCCGGCCGCGCCGAGGTGGACGAAGCCGTTGTTGGTGAACTGGACGTCCCGGGCGTACGAGAACGACACGTTGCCCGGCTCCTTGGTCCAGGCGCCGTACGGGCAGGTTCCGCCTGGGGCGAAGGTACACAGCCCCTGCACCGCGTACCCCTTGCTGCCGGTGATCGTGTAACCGGCCTGGATCTCGGAGAAGCCCTCGTCGGTGCTGGGCCGGGTCCAGGTGGCGTAGGAGAACTGGAGACCGTTGAAGACGATGTTGTGTACCGGCGCGGTGGCCGTACCGGTCCCGGTGACCAGCTGCTGGAGCACCGGCGCGTCGACCTTCGCGGTCGACATCGTCTCGCCGGAACGCGGGATGTAGTAGAGCGTGCTCGCCGGCCGGTCGAGGTACCACTCGCCGGGCTTGTCCAGCAGCTCGAAGGCGTTCTCCACCGAGGTCGGCGGGATGCCGGCGCCACCCGGCTCCGGGCCGGGGTTGCCCAGCCGGCCGGGCCCGACCAGGTCGGCCGTGCGGTTCCACTCCGGCTTGATGTAGCGC
>Ga0137372_10000600_pt1 | contig 34142 bp, 30 predicted proteins | sample SagtaG_6_FD_104911 | JGI IMG/M metagenome (GOLD analysis project Ga0137372, IMG submission 104911) | Vadose zone soil microbial communities from Sagehorn Ranch, Mendocino, California, USA - Sage1_R_60_16 metaG | ecosystem: Environmental > Terrestrial > Soil > Vadose zone | place: USA...
ACTCTCCCAGGTGGTGGGCAAGCGATCACCGACGGGGCGGGTCGGGCAAGCTTTGCGGCGCGTATCCCGACACATGGTGTCTGTGCGCCGATCTCGGGTGACGTGACTGTCAGCGCGTCCGGTGGTGGCGTAGAGGCTTCGACAGTCATCGTCGTGATCCCTAATACTCCCGTGCCGCCCGTCTATTGCGGTCCCGGGGTTGTGTCGGCCCAACCACGGCTAACGGGGTGAGGTCCTTCTGGCGCTATGCGCAGGCTTCGGCGCGTGCCCGTGCCGCCGCACTCCAAGTTCGGGACAAACCATCGGCACCTGCGCCTCGGAACACGGAGCACCATCCAGCCTGAGCCGCACATAACCGCGCCCGTCACCTGGCTCAGGGTCGCGCCAAAACCGGCGTTAGGCGCTACTGAAAGCCACGGGTCGACAGTCCCATCGAATAACCGGGTCATTTAGCGCTCAGAAGTCAGCCGCGGGCCGAGCCGCCCGCGCACTCCCTTTTGAGGATGTCGGCTAGGGCAACGGATGTGTCGGTCGACCTGATTCGTGTGAGGGCCGCGACTGGCTTTGGGAAACCGTCTCCCTCGGCGAGAGCGTGGGCGCATCACCGCGTGGGCCAAAGGTTGTGTCGGAGGGGGACTCCAAGCTGATCCGTTGGGCTCCGACCCTGTCCACTTGATCGTGTACAAGGTCGAGTCTCCATGCAGCGTTGCGGCCGGCAACGTACCGCGAGCATCCAGCGGCGTGGCGGACTCGTCGGAGTATGAGCCCGACGATCGCCGTCCGCCTGGGTCCGCGCCCATCCGCCTACGTCGGTGTTCGTGCAGGTCAGCAGGCCTCTCGAGGCACCTTGCATCCCCCATGGTCCGGGCTGGTCCGTCGTCGTTCGTTTGACGAGCTCCGCCAACCCGGACGAGTCAGCGCAGCTGGGCGCCCGGGCTGGACGCGGTCGGCGTGAGTGCGTGCCTGCCGCGTCACGCGATTACTTCGACTCGAGCGGCGGGGCCGAGAGCCGCGATGCCGTCGTTCACCATGGAGGCGAAGGTCTTCGCATAGTCGGGCACGACGTCCCAAGTCCTCGCTGCCCATCCGAAGGTGACGGGTTCGAGGCCGTGGATCGGCAATGCGTCGAGGCGACGGTGCCTCTGCAGGTCATGGATCCAAAGAGCCGGCACGATGGCGTGGCCGACGCCGAGTTCGACGAGATGTATCGCGGTGTCCCAGTCGTCGACGGTGGCGGCGAACTGGAGCTGCACGCCGTGGCCGGCGAGTTGCTGGTCAAGCTGTGAACGCGAAGTTGCGTGCGCGGGCATGGCGATGGCCCGGATGCTCCGCAGGTCACGTGGCCGCAGATCAGCTCGATTGGCGAGGCCATCACCGGAACCGACCACGAGCACCCACTCGGTCCGCACTGTCGGCACCAGCTGGAGCGTGTCGTCAGCCCCAATCGTTACGTAGGCGAGGTCCGCTTGGTCATTTCGTAGAGCGTCGAGGCACTGGGTCGTCGAGGACGCGGACACGTAGTCGAACGTGATGCCCGGATGGCGGCGGCGAAAGGCCGCAAGCGGCCGGATCATGAAGTGACGCAGCGTGGTTCCGCCGGTTGCCACGCGCAGCGCGCCGACGTCGCCCGACTTGAGGCGGTCGAGGTGACGCCTGGCGGTGTCGAGCGATCCCAGGCTCTCGCGGGCGGCAGCGAGCAGGATCCGGCCGGCCGCGGTCTGTAGAACGCCTCGACGGCCTCGCTCGAACAGCGGCACGCCGATATCGCGCTCGAGGCGGCGAATCTGCTGACTGATGGCGGACTGGCTCACGCCGCGATCGCGGGCGACGGCGCTGAGGCTGCCTGCATCGCACACGGCGAGAAAGTTGCGCAGGTCCTCCAGCGTCATTAAAGGCAAAGCTTAGATCATTTGCAGTTATCCTGGAGGATTGACTTTGATAGCCCAATAGTGCTGAATCGCAGGTGTGCGCGTGACCCGCGACGAGGAGCTGCGCCACCTCCGGCTGTTAGCGCAGGTCGCCGGCATCGGGACCGTGGATGTGGTCGTTCCCCAGAGCGAACACGTCGTCGTCGATGGAATTCGCCTGCACTACCTCGAGTGGGGAACTGCCGGCCGCACGCCCATCGTGTTTCTTCACGGCGGCGCGCTCAACGCCCACAGCTGGGACGCCGTGTGTCTCGCGCTTCGGGTTGACTTCCACTGCGTCGCCCTGGACCTGCGTGGCCACGGCGACAGCGAGTGGTCGCCCGAGTGCGACTACAGCTTCGATGCTCACCTGCGGGATCTCGAAGGCTTCCTCGACCTCCTTGCTGCCGATCAGTTCGTGCTCGTCGGTCAGTCGCTAGGCGGCATCAACGCCATCCGCTACGCGGCCCGGCACTGCGGGCGCCTTGCCGGTCTGGTGGTCATCGATGCCGGACCGCATGTACAGGAGAGCGCTGGCACCGACCGGATCGTCGACTTCACGCTCGGCCCCGGCGAGTTCGAATCTCTCGACGAGGCACTCGAGCACTCGCTGGCATTCAATCCTCGCCGCGACCCCCGCCTGCTACGCCACAGCCTGTATCGCCACCTACGGCGGCTTCCCGACGGCCGATGGGCCTGGAAGCGCGATCGACGGCATCTGTCTCGCGAACGGTTCACCCACCTCGTTGCGCAGGTACATGCCCTCGCGGCCGAAGCCGAGGCCATCGGCTGTCCGACCTTGATTGTCCGGGGCCGCGACAGCGACGTCTTTTCCGGCGACGCCGCAACCGCATTTGCCGATCTCTTGCATCGAGGCCGATGGGTCACTGTCGAGGGCGCCGGTCACAACGTTCAGGGAGACAACCCCCGCGGCCTACTCAACGTCTTGCAACCCTTCCTCACGGAGGTCGAGCCGGAGTGAGCATCCGGACCGCGCAGGACCTTGACGGCCTGCGGATCGTCGCGACCGCGGGCGGCACAGCCGAACCGATCGATCCGGTGCGCCTCATCACCAACGGCTCCACCGGGAAGATGGGTACGGCGATGGCGCAAGCCGCGCTTCGGCGGGGAGCATCGGTGACGCTCATCTCGAGCGCTCCCGACCCGACCATCTTCGGACTCCGCTTCCTTCAAATGTCCACCGTCGAGTCTCTGCGTGCCGCGGTGCTGCGCGAGTGCGAGGACGCGGACGTGCTGATCATGGCGGCGACCGTTTCCGACTTCCGCCCAGTGAGGACAGAGGAGCGGAAGATCAAGAAGACGGAAGATCGGCTCACGATCGAGTTCGAAAGCGTGCCCGACTTCCTCTGCGAGGTCCGGGCGTCGGTGTTCAAGGTCGGCTTCGCGGCTGAAACCCACGACCTAGTTGCCTACGCCGCCACAAAGTTCGCCGCGCACGGCATGCAGCTCGTGTGTGCCAACCCCGTGAACGAACCGGACGCCGGCTTCGGTGCCGATACCGACCGCGTCACCCTGCTCGACCCTCACGCACCACCACCGCTCTCCCCCTCTTATCCAAGACCGCGACGGCCGACAGGATTCTCAACCCACATCAAGGTGCGCTACCGAGAATGGCGCGGAACCAGTCAGGCTGTCTGCGGCTGGCGCTGAGAGTTGACCGATGTGCCTCCTCGTCGTCGCGAGCCGGGTCCGAGGTGATCTCCCTCTCGTCGTCGGGGCGAACCGCGACGAGCTAGTCACGCGACCGGCGAGTCCAATGGAGGTCCTCCGCGCCGAGTCCCCGCGCGTCATCGGCGGGCGTGACATGCTCGGCGGTGGCACGTGGCTCGCTGCGAATGTCCATGGTGTCATCGCCGCGATAACCAACCAGCCCGAGCGCCATGACCCAACGAAGCGATCGCGCGGCGAACTGCCGCTTGCCCTCACCCAAGAAGTCTCCGCGATGACAGCCGTCGATCGCTTCGCAACGAGGTTTCGGCCATCAGACTTCAACCCGGCATGGATCACCGTCGCTGATCGCGACACGCTGTTCAGCATCGACATGACTGGCGACGATCAGCCCGAAGTGGTCGAGATCGGCGCCGGCATCCATGTGTTCGAGAACTGCCCGCCGGGCACGGACTCACCAAAGATCACACACGTTCGTTCGCGGCTCATCGGTTTCGATGCTCTGCCAGCGCCGACCGTCGTGCCCTTGCTCACCGAGACGCTCGCCGACCATGTCCCGTCCTCACCTCCCGCACCACCGGACCAACGCCATACCGGTGAGGAACCAGCCACTCTGTGCGCCCCGTGCGTGCATGCCAACAGATACGGCACCCGGTGGTCGGCGGTTGTGACCGTCGGGAACAGCCCCCAACCACCCACGCTGCTGTACGCGGATGGTCCGCCTTGCGAAACCGACTTTACCGACGCAACTCCGTACTGGCGCGAGTGAGTGACCGCCTGCCCGTGTGCGGTTGCGGGACGGAGGATCAGAATGAGAAGAGACAAACAAACGAGGCGAGGCAAGAAGACGCCGACCCGGAAGGTCAAAGCGAGAAGCCACCTCGCCAGCCGATCAACCCACCCGCACGGCGGCCGATCCCTCGCTGGAGCGGGTCGTTGCCTTCCTCGAAGAGCGGCGCGCCCGAGAGATTCCGCATCCAGGGGGACACCCTTCGACCATCTGGCCCGCACCCGCAAGCTGCTCATGGAATGGGGAAGCACGCCCTTCACCGAATGATGCCGGACTGTGTCACGCCGCGTACGGCACGGACGGATTCGAGCTCTCCCTCCTGGAGGTCACTGAGCGCGCCGACCTTGCCTCGCTCATCGGCGAAGACGCCGAGGAGATCGTGTACCGCTACGCGGCTTGCGACCGGCGACAGTTCTTCAGTCAGGTCGGAGGTAGTGAGCCAATCAACCTCCGCGACCGTTTCACCCTGAACGTGGTGCGACCTCCGCCTCAGCTAGTCGCCGACCTCATGGAACTCACAGCCGCGAACGAACTGGACATCATGCGTCACAATCCACCGGTGAGACTGGAACACGGGCGCGCCATCGCAAACCTCGTTGTCCGCGCCGGAGAATTCCTGAGCGAACCTGCGCGCTGCTCGAAGAGGCACCCTCCAAGTGAGCTGGACCCCCAGAGGAGGCCAATCTCTCTTCTCTCACTGACCTTCGGAGCCCTGACATGTCTGCCCTTGCGGCCGCCGCGGGCGGACCCTCGCGCGGCACACGGTGTGGACCCCGAGCGTGTCGCACGGGGGACTTGAACCCCCGCGCCCTTACGTGGACTAGGGCGTGTCCTCTAAACGATCGCGTTGCGGTTCCGGTACCCCGCATCGAGCGCTGCGGAGGTTCCAGGCCGAGGCCACACATAATCACGACCCTGAAACCGTCAGCTTCGCGCCCATAGCCGGCGTTCGGCTCTAGTGACAGCCAAGTCGGTCCGATCGCGTATCCGAGTCACTTAGCGCCCGGAACTCTTGCGATCAGTCGGCGGGCCTCGCCGCCCCGCGCACTCCCTTTTGAGGATGTTGGCTAGGGCAACGGATGTGTCGGTCGACCCGCTTAGCTTCAGGGACTGGTCACCGTAAGGGGGTGGGGGGTTCAAACTCCCCCCTCCGACACAACTGTGACCACGCGACACAGCGTGGACGACGCGCTAGCTCCGTTCACCCCGCACGGGAAGCGGCGTCCGACGCGGCGATGGCCGCGGGCGGGCGAATGCACGGCCTTGCCCTCGCCCGGGCGATCGACTGGTCCGAGCATCGCCTCGTCTGTGATGTCGGAGGCGGCGACGGCAGCGACGGCCGAGTCGTTATCGTGCCGCTCGTACCCCAAGCGCCGAGGTGCTGTTCGGCGCTTGGGTCAACTTCTTCAGGTGCGACGTTCGGCACGCGTGTTAGGGCTCCGAGGAGCACGACCTGTGCCGGGGCTGGTAGGACATGCTCGTGGCAGCACGGGGCCGGGTCGGACGGACGATCCTGGAGTCGGAGCCGAGCTTCGCGCCGGTCCCGCGGCCGCCTGCCGGCGCACCGCATGTGGTGATGGTCGTGCTCGACGACCTCGGCTTCGCCCAGCTCGGCTGTTTCGGGTCGAGTATCGCCACGCCCGCGGTCGACCGGCTCGCTGGCAACGGGCTGCGCTACAACCGCTTCCACGTCACCGCCTTGTGCTCGCCGACGCGCGCGTGCCTGCTGACCGGGCGCAACCACCATGCGGTCGGGATGGGTTTCCTCACCGACATCCCGACGGGGTTCCCGGGGTACGACGGCCGCATCCCCACATCGGCAGGCACGCTGGCGCGGATCTTGCGCGACGCCGGCTACAACACGTTCGCGGTCGGCAAATGGCACCTGGCCCCGCGATGGGAGCAGAGCGCGTCCGGGCCGTTCGAACGCTGGCCCCTGGGGCTGGGGTTCGAGCGTTACTACGGCTTTCTCGCCGGCGATACGAACCAGTGGACGCCCGAGCTCGTGTGCGACAACCACTTCGTCGAGCCGCCACGCGGGCCCGCTGAGGGGTACCACCTCACGGAGGACCTCGCCGACCGCGCCATCCGGTACGTGCAGGATCAGCAGCAGGCGACGCCGGGCAAGCCGTTCTTCTTGTACTTCGCGACGGGTGCGACGCACGCGCCGCATCAGGCGCCGGCGGCGTGGATCGACCGGTACCGCGGGCAATTCGACGGCGGGTGGGAGGCGTGGCGCGCCGAGGTCTTCGCGCGCCAGCGCCAGCTCGGCGTGGTGCCCACCGCCACGACGCTGCCCGATCGCCCGAACTGGGTGCCGGCGTGGGAATCGCTGTCAGCCGACGGGCGCCGCCTGTTCGCCCGCCAGATGGAGGTGTTCGCCGGGTTCCTGAGCCACACCGATCACCAGGTCGGGCGGCTGGTCGCGTTCCTCGAGGAGCTCGGCGTGCTCGACGACACGTTGTTCGTGCTGCTGTCGGACAACGGCACCAGCGCGGAGGGTGGCCCGACGGGGTCGGTGAACGAGCACCGGTTCACGCACGACCTGCTCGACGACCCCGATGAGCAGATCGCCCGCATCGGCGACCTCGGCGGGTTCCGGGCCTACAACCACTACGCCTGGGGCTGGGCATGGGCCGGCAACACGCCGCTGCGGCTGTGGAAGCGCTACACGTGGCTCGGCGGCGTGCGGACCCCACTCGTCGTGCACTGGCCCGCGCGCCTGACTGATGCCAACGAGATCCGGCCGCAGTTCTGCCACGCCGTCGACGTCATGCCCACGATCCTCGACACCGCCGGCGTCGCGGCGCCCGACGTAATCGACGGCGTGGTGCAGCTTCCCGTCGAGGGTCGCAGCCTCGTACCCACCTTCGACGACGCCGACGCGCCCAGCCCGCGATCGACGCAGTACTTCGAGATGCTCGGCAGCCGCGCCATCTATCACGACGGATGGAAGGCGACCACCGACCACGTCGGCAGCCAGCTCCGCGTGGAGCGCGACCTCGTGCCCGGCAGCCACGACTTCGACGACGATCACTGGGCATTGTTCGATCTCCATCACGACTTCTCCGAGGCGCACGACCTCGCCGCCGACCATCCCGAGCGTGTGCGAGCCCTAGTCGAGCTGTGGTGGGCAGAGGCGGGGCGCAACCGTGTGCTGCCGCTCGACGACAGCTTCATCGGACGCGCGGTCGCGATGGTGCCACCGCCCACGCCGCCGCAGTTCCGGACCGTCTACCGCCCCGGCGCGGGCCCGATCTCGGAAGAGGCGATGCCGTCGCTCGGCGCCGGCTTCGAGCTCGTGGCCGACGTCGAGACGCGCAACGGCGAGGAAGGGATCGTGTGCGCCCTCGGCGACTGGAACAACGGCTGGGCCTGCTACCTCCTTGAGGGACGGCTGGTACTCACGTTCAACCTGTTCGGTGCGCCATACCGGTTCGAGTCAGCACCGGCGGTGCCGGCCGGCCGACACGCGCTCGCCGTCGAGTACCGCCGCCAGCAGCCCGCCGGCGGACCGGTCGTGCTGCGCGTCGACGGCGAGATCGTCGCCGAGGGCAGCCTGCCGGTGAACCTGCCGTTCCGGTGGCAGATCGGAGGCGCCGGCCTGCTCGTCGGCCGCGACCGGGGCTTCCCGGTGTGCGACGACTACGAGCCGCCGTTCCCGTTCACAGGGACGCTGCGCGAGGTCGTCTTCGAGATCCCCTCGCTGGCGCCTCGAGTGCCGGACGACGAGATCGCGACCGCACTCCGGCACGAGTGACTAACAGGACGTCCCTATGGCCCATACCAACCTCCATGACACCGTCGTATCAGCGGACCGCTACGCACAGAATTCCCCCCACTGCCCTAGCACGGGAGTGCAGAACCGTTAGGCGCTAGTGGTGGGCCGAGTCGTTGGATCCATCGACCAACCAGGTTCATATTGATTGAGTGGTCGACGCGGGCGGCCCAAGGCGGCGCAGTCTTGGCAATGCTTTGGCAAACGCCGGGAAGTCTTGCGATCAGTCCCGCGGCCTACGCGCCCGCGCACTCCCTTTTGAGGATGTCGGCGAGGGCGACGGATGTGTCGGTCGACACGGTTAGCTCGAGGGCTGGTCCCTGTTAGGGGGTACACGTTCGAGTCGCCCCTCCGACATGAACCCCGCCTGCTCGTTCGGGTTCGTCCCGGGTGTCAGCACGTCAGGTAAGGATGTTCGAGGCCCGGGCGGCCGCGATCTGCTCGCGCGCGGCCTCGGGGAGCAGCAAGCCTTCCTTCACCAAGCGCTTCACGTCCTTGGTGACTTGCTGGACGTAGCCGTTGTGCGACCCGCACGACTGCTCGAGCTTGTCGGGACCGAAGTCGAGTTGGTAGCCGACGTATGCGCAGGGATTGCTCAGTACACCGCCCGGCGCCAGGCTCGTCGGGGTGATGGTCGCCGTTGGGACATCGACGTACACGCTGCGGACGCCGCCAACCGCGTTGCCATTCGCGTCGCGCACGACCGTCTTGCCATCAGGCTCCAGCTTGATCCGCGGCGCGCGAGGCGGCGGGGTGCCGGGCGAGATCCATTTCACGAGGTTGTCGAACGCCATGTCCCACATTTGGGTTTGATTGAACGCCGACGGGATCGCGCCGGGCGGCCATTCGCACATGACGCTTTTCCCGAACGCCGCCACCGGATTGTCCGGCTCGTTGTTGACGTGCGACATCTCCGCCACCTCGTAGAGCCGGTACGTGGAATTGTCGCGTCGGCGATACCCAAGTGTCCCGTAGACCGCCACGGTGACGAGCAGCTCACGCTCGCCTTGCAGTTCGACCACAGGTGCCTTCGTGTCGGGGATCGCTCGCACCTGTGCTCCGCCCGAAGATCCGACGGCCGCCTGGCCAGGGAAGTAGCCGTCGTACAGCGGTTCGTCGTCGACGGTGCCCCTGCGTTGCGGCGAGCTGATGAACGTGCGAGTGACGACCGCGGTTTGGGACCACCCGCCGAGTATCGCGTCCTTGAACTTGATGTCACCGAGAAGCGCCTTGGGACGCTGGTGCAAGATCGCGCCAACTCCGGCGAGGACCTCGTTCGGGGCGTCGGGCGTCGTCGGGATGCTGAGCGACGCATACCGGGCTGGATCCGAGGTCTTGACGAAGTTCTCGAGCGGGCCGTTGCTCGCTACCACCCCGATGTGTACGTCGCCGTTCTCGACGAGGTATGGCTGCACGAGGGTCATCAAGCCCCAGAGACCGGCGCTGTGAAGCGGATCGACGGCGACGATCCCCGAGGCCTTGCGCGGAGTCTCTGGTTTGCGAACGATGACGGTGGTCTTGTACGTGATCGCCGGTGAGGAGCAGGAGACGGGTACTCCTCGTCGACCCATACCGGCGGCAGGTCGTATTGCAACACGGCCGTGTACGGCTTCGACGTGTCGGTGGTCGCGATCGGGCCTTCGACGGTGGGCACGCACGCGAAACCCGCGGCGCCCGACGGTGCGTGTGGTGCAGCTTGTGCGGTGGCGCCCGGCACGACGATCGCTGCGATCGCCAACGTGATGAGCATTGCTACCGCGTTGTTCCGACGCTTCACAGGCTCCCCCCGTCCTGTGGCACGGTGCCACCCGAACCTAATGCGACACGACGCCGGGTCATCTGCGGTTTGGCCCGGTTGCGGTCTCGTCGCGAAGCCCTAAGCGGCGCGTCGGGCGGTCTGCACCAGTCGCGGCCGTGGGTCGAGCCGCACGTCCCCGTCCGACCGTGCTTACGAATCCGCGTTCTCGCTAGTCAGCGGCCGCTTCGCCGTTTGGACTACGACTTTCACAAGCGGACCGTTCGCCCTTACAAGCTGGGGTCGCTGGTTCGAGTCCTACACACGCATCGGCTTCGCGTTGCCCGATGCCGCTCGACGGCTTGTCGAGCAGGAGGACGGCGGGCTCGTGCGCGAGCACGCAAGCGTGGTCGATGCGATCGTCGACGCGCTCGCGCACGCGTCGCTCGGAGCGCTTGACGTTCGGGAGATGCAGCGCCGCCGCCAGGGGTCGCGAGCTGGTACTGACCTCGGTCGTGGAGATCATGCGCCGGCGGCGAGCTCCAAGAGCCTCGGTGCTTCGCGGTTGTTCTGCGGCGGCCATCTCCGCCCACCGCGCTGTGGTTTCGTCGTCCATGAACGGCAGCACCGTCTCGTCCGCGGGACGGACCCATGGTCAGAGAGGTCACCGATCACTGCGAGCGGGCGGCGCGGCGGACCGGCTTGGCTTCGACTTCCTTCGTCAGTCGGCTGTGGATCCCCTCGATGATGGATCGGACCACCAGCTCGAACTCGTGGTCGCGGTCAGGCGTTCGGTGGAACGCGTGTCGGGCGTTAGGAAGCCAGTCGAACAACCGGTCGTCTGGGTGCACCATCTCGCGGAAGAGTTGCTCCTCCTCGACGAGGCCGATGATGGCCATGCTGCTCGTGGCTGCGGCGAGCATGGCGTCGTCGAACTCGAGGCCGCTCTGTTGCCAGATGCTGAACCAGCGCTCGGTCATGGGGAGCACGTTTGGTGTCCACACCTTGTGGATCCGGCGGAGTTGCGAGACGTTCGGGTGGGCGATCGTCGTTGTCCGCATCCAGCACGCCATGTGCCAGAGGTCCTCCTGCCACTCGCCGCTCGGCGGGGGCAGGGGTTGCTCGTTGATCACGTTGTCGACGACGAGCGCGACGAGCGCGGCCTTGTCGGCCACGTGGTGGTACAGGGCCATGGGCGTGACGCCGAGGACTTCGGCCACGGCGCGCATGGTGAACCCGTCGACGCCACGTTCGTCGGCGACGGCGAGGGCCGCCGCAGCGATCCGATCCGTGTCCAGGTCTCCCATTCATCGAGCATCCTACGCCGGATACCGTGATCTTGATGTTGTATAGCTGAGGCTATACGGTCATCCAAGACGCCTGCGATGGCTCAAAGGGGGGACGATGACGGCTGGGTCGGTCGGTTCGAAGGACGCGAGCTTCGGGGCGCCGTTCATCGACGTCGACGAGTCGGGCGACGACCCCGTCGGCCACCGCTACGCCCATGGTGGTTTCGAGGGGACCGACGCGCGGTCGTTCCCCGGCGACGGCTCGACGGTGGCGGGCTATCGGGCCAGCGCGGCGGTGGCGCGCAATTCGCCGCGGACGGCTCGTCGCCGAGTGTCGTGGCTGGCGGTGCTTGCCGTCGTCGCGCTCGTCGTGAGCGTGCTCTCCTCGACGGCGGGTGCAGCCCCGTCCGACGACATCGCGGACGCGCAGAGGAACGCGGCGCTCGTCAAGGCGGGCCCGATGACGCCCGAGAAGGCGGAGCTGCTCGGCAAGACGGTCGACTTCGGTCCCAGCTGCGACACGACGACAGGACGAGTAATGCTCCCAACGGTGTATGCGCCGCCGTGCGTGCAGCCGTTTACCGGGAAGAACGGTGGCGCCACGTCAACGGGTGTCACCGACAAGGCGGTCAAGGTCGTCGTGTGGGTCGGCGATCCGGCCAAGGACCCCGTCCTGGCGGGTCAGGCCATCGCCGCCGGCGCCAGCCTCGACACCAACACCATCAAGGCGACGTGGCAGGGCTACGTCGACATCTACAACCGCGTCTTCGAGCTGTACGGCCGCAAGATCGACGTCGAGTTCTTCGACGGCACGGGCAGCGGGGCCGATACCGCAGCCGCCAAGTCGGATGCCATCGCCATCGCCGACAAGAAGCCGTTCGCGGTGATGGGCGGTCCGGGTCAAGCGGGGTCGGTGTTCTCCGACGAGCTCGCACACCGGGGCGTGATGTGTCTGGGCACGTGCGCGGTTGCGGTGCCTCAGAGGATCACGGCGCAGAACCAGCCGTACATCTTCACCGATGCGCCTTCACCGGAGGAGTCGGCACTGCTCGCCGCCGACGTCATCGCCAAGCAAGCCGCGCCGGGTAAAGCGCAGTACGCGGGGGACGACGCCACCAAGAACAAGAAGCGTGTGTACGGCATCGCCCACTACGACACGCCCGACGGGCAGTACAAGCAGCAGTTCGACACGCTGACGGCGGGGCTGAAGAAGCACAAGATCACGGCCAAGGCCGACCAGTCCTTCTTCCTCGACCCGGCGAAGACCCAGGAGACCGCGCGCACGATCATCACCAAGTTCAAGGACGCGGGCGTCACGAGCATCATCTATACAGGCGATCCGCTCACGCCGGCCGCGCTCACGAAGGAGGCGACGGCGCAGGACTACCACCCCGAGTGGATCATCGGGCCCACGGTGGCGGCCGATACCACGTTCATCGGGAGGTTGTCCGATCAGGAACAGTGGGCACACGCGTTCGGGGTCGCGTTCTTCCCGGGCCGCGTTCCGCAGGCCATGAACCCGAACTACTCCCTCTATACGTGGTTCCACGGATCGCCGCCGCCCAACAACCTCTACAACGTGATCGCCCCGACCGTGTCTGTGCTCGGCCGCGGGCTCACGATGGCGGGACCGAAGCTCACGCCCAAGGCCTTCCGGGACGGGCTGTTCCGATACCCGCCGTCCGGCGGCGACCCGGTCAATCCGAAACAGTCGTGGGGGAAGCACGGCTTGTGGCCGTTCGTGGACTACTGGGGCTCGGACGACGCCGGCATCGTCTGGTGGGATGCAACGGCCACTGGCGAGGACGAGATCGGCCAGTCGGGACAGGGCATGTACCAATACGCCGACGGGGCCAAGCGCTTCACGCTCGGGAAGTTCCCCGGCCCGGGACAGGCAGGCCTGTTCGACGCCGCCACGTCCGTGACCGTGTTCCCGCAGCTCCCGACGGAGAGCTCGACGCCGAGCTACCCGCCGCCGGCGCCGGTCGGGTAGCGGACGACACAGCGAGGTGACGATGCTGCTCGGGGGAGCCACTGGTTCAAAGGACACGGAGTACGAGAACCCGGACGCCGACGTCGACGAGTGGCGGGACGAGCCGGTGCGGCACCGCTACGTCCACGGTGGCTTCGAGGGCACCGACCTCCGCTTCTCCTACTACTTCCCGCCCGCCGAGCGGTACGAGGGCCGCTTCTTCCAGCCCCTCATGTTCATGTCGGGCACCGAGCACGCCGCCGGCAGCGGACTCCTCGCGGGGATGGGCGCGTCGATCGGCTTCGCGGTCGACAGCGGCGCGTACCTCGTAGAGTCGAACCTCGGACGCACCAATCCCTTCCCCGGCGAAGATGGCACCGTCACCGGTTTCAGGGCCAGCGCCGCCGCCGCCCGCTACTCGCGGGTCCTGGCCGCAGAGATGTACGGCGACCACCGCCCGTACGGCTACTGCTACGGCGGCAGCGGCGGCGGCTTCAAGACGATCGCGTGCCTCGAGAACACCACCGACGTGTGGGACGGCGGCGTGCCGTTCGTCATCGGCAGCCCGCAGTCACTGCCCAGCGTCTTCTCGGTGCAGGCCCACGCCCTGCGCGTCCTGTGGACCAAGTTCCCGCAGATCGTCGACGCCATCGAGCCGGGCGGCAGCGGTGACATGTACGACGGGTTGAGCACCGAGCAGCGCGAGGCCTTGGCCGAGGTGACGGCCATGGGTTTCCCGCCGCGGGCGTGGTTCGCGTACCAGAGCCTGGCCCGCAGCTACACCGCGGTGTGGTCGACGCTCGCCGACAACATGATCGCCTGCGACCCGACCTACTTCGAGGACTTCTGGACCGTCCCCGGGTACCTCGGCGCCGACCCGACGCCGTCGCTGCTGGCAGCCCGCGTGCAGCACAAGACCACCATCACCAAGCCGATCATGGGCGACGAGGCGGCCGAGCTCGGGCTCCCGCTGCCGTTGGCCATGCCCCGCGGTGTGCCAGTGGCCGACATCGTGGCCGCCCTCAAGGTCGGTGACCTGCCCGACGCCGACCTGCGCGGCGCCAGGCTCACCATCACCAGCGGCAAGGCGTCGGGCAGCAACCTGTGGATCGCCGGGTTGCAGGGCGACATCGTCCTGACCGGCGTCGGCGAGAAGTACTTCGAGGGACTTGCCGGTGTGGCACCGGGCGACGAGATCCTCATCGACAACTCGCCGTACCTGGCCTTCCAGACGTACCACCGCCACCAGGTCCACCCGGACTACCCGGTCTGGGACCGCTTCTGTCTCGACGGCCGCCCGATCTACCCCCAGCGGCCCAACGTCATCGGCCCCAACATGAGCAAGCCGGGCACCGGCACGGTTCAGAGCGGCCGCTTCGGGGCGAAGATGATCGTGGTCGAGGCCCTGATGGACGAGGCGGCGTACCCGTGGCAGGCGGCGTGGTACGAGCGCCTGATCCGCGACGTCCAGGGCGACGACGCCGACAGCCGCTTCCGGCTCTGGTTCATCGACCACGCCATGCACATGGCCCCGACGGTCATGCCCGGTGACCCGCGGCCGGTCAGCTCGACCCGCTATGTGAGCTACGCCGGCGTGCTGCAGCGAGCATTGCGGGACGTGGCCGCGTGGGCCGAGCACGGCATCGCGCCGCCGGCGAGCACGGCGTACGAGGTCGTCGACGGGCAGGTGCACGTACCGCCACGGGCGTCGGATCGGAAGGGCGTGCAAGCTACCGTCGACGTGACCGCCAACGGCGCGGCGCGCGCCGAGGTGGCGGCCGGCGAGCCGGTGACGTTCTCGGCGTTCGTCGAGGTGCCGCGGGGCGCAGGCACGATCGTGGCCGCCGAATGGGACTTCGACGGCTCCGGCGAGTACGCCGTACAGGACACGAGCCTCGACGGCTCCGCCTCGCGCTACACGATCACCGCCACCCACGCGTTCGACGAACCCGGCACCCATTTCCCCGCCTTGCGGGTCAGCACGCAACGAGAGGGCAATATGACATCGCGCTATTCCTGGGTACAGAACCTCGGGCGCGTCCGGGTCATTGTCTCCTGAAGCCTTTCTGACGGTCGTATCCCCAACACGGTGATGATGAACCGGCCCTGTTCTATGACCGCTCGAACTCGGCTGGCATGACGTAAGTGTCGCCGTTGATCTCGCTGTGGAGCCGGCGCTGGTTGAACCAGTCGATGTAGCGGACGGTCTCACGAACATCGTCGGCTGCGACCCCGCCTCGGTGACCGTCGGGATGCCGGTGGCCGTGACGTGGGAGCCGCTGTCGGGCGGCCGCCGGCTGCCGGCACTTGCGCCGACGGAAGGAGGGTCGCATGCCTGATCTCGCCTACTGGGGGGCGCAGACGCCTGACCGGCCCGCGATCGTCTCGCGGCCGGGGTGGTGTACCTTCGCCGAGCTCGACACGCGGGCCAACCACCTCGCCAGGGCGCTGCGACGGCGCGGGCTGGGGCCGGGCGACGCAGTCGCGTTGCTGGCGGAGAATCGTCCCGTCTTCGTCGAGACCTACTTCGCCTGCGTGCCGGGTTCCGGTTGACGCCGGTGAATTGGCACCTGACCGCCGACGAGGCCGCCTACATCGTCGACGACTGCGACGCCAAGGCGCTCGTCGCCACCGCCGACCTCGCCGGCGTCGCCGCGCCGTGTCTCGCGCAGGCGGGCGGGTGCACGGTCGCGCTGGTCGCCGGTGGCGAACTCGACGGCTTCGAGCCCCTCGAGCCGGCGATGGCAGCCGAGCCGGGCATGCCGCTGCCGGACCCGGCCCCGGGCACGACGATGCTGTACACGTCCGGGACGACCAGTCGACCGAAGGGCGTGCAGCGCAACGCGCGCGCGACCGGCGCGCTGACGACGTTCAACCTGGCCGGCTACAACGAGGACGGCGGGGACGTCCATCTGTGCACCGGCCCGCTGTACCACGCCGCACCGCTCGCCTTCTCGCTCGCCATGCCGCTCGCGTACGGCGCCACGGTCGTGCTGATGGACGCGTGGGACGCCCAGGAAGCGCTCCGCCTCGTCCAGACTCACGGGGTCACGCACACCCACATGGTCCCGACCATGTTCCATCGGCTGCTGTCGCTGCCCGACAATGTGCGCTGCGCCCACGACGTGTCGACGTTGCGCCACGTCCTGCACGGAGCGGCGCCGTGTCCCGTGCCCGTGAAGCGCCGGATGATCGAGTGGCTGGGGCCGATCGTCTGGGAGTACTACGCCGCCACTGAAGGCGTCGGCAGCTTTGTCGATTCGGCGACCTGGCTCGAACGGCCGGGCACGGTCGGTCGGCCCTTCCTGCCCGACCAGGTCGTCGTGTGCGACGAGCACGGCAACCGGCTGCCCGCGGGAGAGATTGGGCTCGTCTACATCAGGCCGCCGGAGGCCGCCCGCTTCTCCTACTTCAAGGACGACGCGAAGACGGCGTCGACGTACCGGGGCGAGTACTTCACCCTCGGCGACGTCGGGTACATGGACGACGACGGCTACCTCTTCCTCACCGACCGCAGCGCCGACCTCATCATCTCCGGTGGGGTCAATATCTATCCCGCCGAGGTCGACGCGGTGCTGCTCGAGCACCCGGCCGTCGCCGACGCCGCCGTCATCGGCGTCCCCGACGAGGAATGGGGCGAAGCCGTACTCGCCGTCGTGGAGCTCCAATCCGGCTCCGACGGCGGTGACACCCTCGCCGACGAGCTGATCGCCCATTGCCGCGACCACATCGCGCACTACAAGTGCCCGCGCGAGGTGGCCTTCGTCGACGCCCTTCCGCGTTCCGACACGGGCAAGATCTCCAAGCGACGCCTGCGCGAGACGTACCGCTCTCTACAGAGCTCGCCGCAAGGCAGCGTCTCGTGAGCGGCCTCTGCGAAGGTCGCGTCGTCGTGATCACGGGCGCCGGCCGCGGCATCGGGCGCGAGCACGCGCTCGAGTTCGCCGGCCAGGGCGCCGACATCGTCGTCAACGACCTCGCCGCCGAGGTCGACGGGACAGGCGCGTCGATCGGCCCAGCCCAGTGACGGCACCCGAGTCGATCGGCGGCGTGTCCGACGATCAGTTCGTCGGGCGCGTACAAAACGACGCACCGAAAGACGGCGTATCGGCGTGACGTAGCGACACGAAACGGCACATCTCGCGTGCGGATCAAGGATCTCTCGCCGGCGGAGCCGATCGTGGACAAACTGTTCCCGATGATCGAACGGCCCGAGACGAGGTATGCGCGGACTTTTGACAGTGTGCATGTCGCCTAATCAGGTGTTCGGTAGCGACGATCATTGCGTCAAGGTCTGCACGACCTCGCGGGTGTTAGTGAGGTCGGCGAGTACCGCGTCAGCGGCGAGTGAGAGGAGCTGCGATGTCGGGATCTGGCGTGGAGCCCTTGGACTCGCCGTCTCTGACCTACAACGCGGAGGTCGCAGGTTCGAGCCCTGCAGCGCCCGGAAGTCTTGCGATCAGCCCGCGGGCCCAGCCGCCCGCGCACTGCCCTTTGAGGATGTCGGCTAGGGCAACAGATGTGTCGGTCGACCCGCTTAGCCTTCAGTGCGTTCGTGCGGGCAGGCGCGTGTTGCGGAGCCGCCGAAGCAGCGATGTTGTCGGCTCGCCGGCACCTTGGCTCGATCGAGCGACGCGCTCGTCGCCCGCCGGTCTGCCAATCGCCCCTACTCGGGTCGTGGGCCAAGCCATGGTCATTAGGGGAGATAGGACTCCCGCTCAGGAGATGAGTTCAACGTACCCGCCGTCGCGCGAGGGCTGAGACCGTGACCCACCTGATACTGCTGCCGCTATGCCACTCCATGGCGTCCGATGGACGAGGTCAGGCAGATCGGTCTCAGGCAGTCGTTATCTCGTCTCGAGCATGGAGATCAGTGATGTCTGTCAAGGGTGAAGCGCGTCTGGTCTTTGGGTGATGAACTCGATGAGTGCGGCGACGAAGTCGTGGGATTTCTCGAGTTGGGGGAGATGCCCGGCCCCGGGGATCAGAACGAGCTGGCCATGAGGGATCGAGCGGAGGAGCCGTTTGGCTGCTTTCGCGTTCGTGCCCATCAGGCGGTCGTCCGCGCCCCACAGCAGCAGCGTCGGCGCGGTCGGGGAGGGGAGCGGTGGATCGCCGGCGAGCACCATGGTGCTTGTGATGTCGAACTGCCGAGGGCGACGCTGGCCGAAGAGCTGTTGCAATTCGGGCGGTGCGCCCGTGGGATCGGCGAACGCCCGCCGGGTGGTCGAGGGGCTGTAGGCATTTCGGCGGAAGACTTCGTCGATCATCCATCGGAGCGGTCCTCTGGTGGCGAGCCTTCGGACGATCCTCGGCAAGCTCGGTGGCGGCGCACCGTTCACGAGCACCAGACCCCGACAGCGCGCCGGCGCCCGCGCCGCGAGGCGCCAAGCGACAGCGGCGCCGAATGAGTTGCCAACGATCCATCCCGAATCGACGTCCATGGCGTCCAGGAGCTGTTCGACCCAGGCGGCCGCGTCGTCGAAGCTGCGCGGGGCCGGCTCGGTGCCGTCGGCCAGCCCGGGCAGGTCGGGCGCGATGACGAGAACCCGCTCGGCAAGCTCGTCCCATACGGGCGACCAGTGGAGCCGAGCCCCGCTCCACGCCCCATGCAGCAGCACCACGGGCTCGCCCCGTCCGCCGGTCCACACGTGAGCGGACCGGTGGTTCAACGCGACTTCGGTGCGGCTGACCACGCCTTGACGCTATGGCGTGGCACGTGGTCGCTGCAGGCTTGGCGCGGGCGGCGGTAAGACGGAGGTGACCGGTTCGAGTCCTGTGCAGCGCTCAGAAGTCGATCAGCCCGCGGGGCCCACCCGCCGCGCACTCCCCTTTGAGGATGTCGGCTAGGGGCAATGGATGTGTCGGTCGACCCGCTTAGCTGAGGGGCGCGTCCCCGTAGGGGGTGGCGCAGCGCCACCGACCTCGTAGCACTCGGATTGCGACTGCTGGTCGACCACGACGCGACCTCGATCGACCCCGTCGAACGCCGCGTCGTGGCGACCGGTCCGACCGGCGACGAGCACAAGCTCGGCTACGACATGCTCGTGATCGGGACCGGAGCGACGCCGGTGCGCCCACCGCTACCCGGCATCGACCTCCCCGGCGTGCATCTGCTGCACACGATCGACGACGCGCGTCACCTGCACGGCATCATCGACGACGGATCCCGCCGAGCCGTGCTTATCGGCGCCGGCTATGTCGGCACCGAAATGGCCGACGCGCTCACACACCGAGGCCTCGACGTGACCATCGTCGAGATGGCCCCGGCCGTGTGACGACCTTCGATGCCGACCTCGGCGACATCGTGGGCAACGAACTCCACAAGCACGGCGTCACCGTGGCGTGCGGGCGCACCCTCGAACGCATCGAACCTCGTAGTGACGGCTCGCTGCGGGTGGTCGGCAGCGGCGGCCTGGACGAACCCGCAGACGTCGTGCTGGTCGCGGTGGGCGTCCGCCCCGACAACGACCTCGCCCGAGGCGCGGGCGTTCGCGTCAACGACCGTGGCGCGATCGTGGTCGATCGCCGCATGGCGACCGGGATCGATCGGGTATGGGCGGCAGGGGACTGTGTGCACACGCATCACGTCCTCCTCGACACGCCCACCTATCTCCCGCTCGGAACCACGGCCCACAAGCAAGGACGCATCGCGGGCATCAACGCGGTCGGGGGCGACGCGTCCTTCGCCGGATCGTGCGGCACGCAAGCCGTGAAGGTCTTCGACCTCGTCGCCGCGCGCACAGGACTGCGAGACATCGAAGCGGCCGCCGCCGGCTATGACCCGTTCAGCACGACCGTCGACGTCGACGACCACAAGGCCTACTACCCGGGAGCAACCAAGATCGTGATTCGAACGACCGGAGATCGACGCTCCGGTCGCCTGCTCGGCGTGCAAATGATCGGCGCCTACGGCGCAGAAATCTCCAAGCGCATCGACATCGCCGCCGCCGCCCTGCACGCCGGCGCGAGCGTCGAGTACCTCAATGACCTCGACCTCAGCTACACACCCCCGCTCTCCAGCCCATGGGACCCCGTCCAAGTCGGAGCACAAGCCTGGGATCGGAGTTGGCGAGTGCACTCGCGCCATTGAGCGGCGCATTCTCCTGGCGCGCTTTGCGTGGCTTCATCCCTTGCCCTCATAGCGTTTCAGAGTCAGCTGCTCCAGATGGAAGTCGAAATGCTGCGTCGGATAATGAAAGATGTCAGCCAGCGTCATGTAGTCCTTGAAGAACGGATCCCATCGGGTCGGGTAGTGCATGCCGCGTCGAAGACTGTCCTCGCTCGCGCGCTCTAGCTTTCTGTTCAGAGACTCGATGACTCGGTCGAACTTCGCGGCCATCCGGTTGTGGTTGTAGACCTTCGCACCGAGGCGCGAACCCCAGTAGTTGGCGATATCAAACGGGACGGTGAGCGCGTTCAGTAGTGACGCAAACGTGTTGGACGCGGCGCGAGGCAACAGCCCGAACAGCTTCACGATCCCGACCAGCACGACCACGACGATGTAGCCAAACAGGACATGGAAGAGCAGTTCTTCGTTGGTCCAGCGTGTCCTGATGCTTGGCCGCTTCAGGTCTGCCGCTGATGATGAGTTCAGGGTGGCGCGGAAGATCTCGCGACGCTTCTGTAGCTCATCGCGAATTCTTTGCCGATCTAACGCGCTCAAAGCGTCGAGTATGTGCGGGGAGCCGAAGAGGACGTGCGAGCGATCACGCCGCTGGCGCGAGGAACTCGGCAAGCAGGTCGCTGACCCGCTCTGGGTCCTCTTCCATGAGGAGATGCCCGGCCGGTAGCAGTTCCTTACGGCGAACGCCGGGGATGTCGGCGGCGAGCCGGTCGGCCCACTCCGGCCCGAAGTGCGCGTCCTCGGTGCCCCACAACAGCATCGTCGGGTGATCGAACCGCCGAAGTCCATCGACGGCGTCGAGGGTGCAGCGGTTGTTGTTCGGGGCGAGTTGTCCGGCAAGGAAGCGAGCCGTCTTGGCGCGCTTATGCGGGTCACTGAGGTTCGCCCGCACATACCCGGCGACCAGCTCGTCGGTGAGAGCGGACCGGTCCTTGACAGCTTTGGCCGCGGTGAGGATCAGCTTGAACGTCATCGGTGATGACAGCGCCAACCGGAAGAGTGCTCCCAGCACCGGCAACTGTGTGGCGACGACGAAGGGGCGCTCGTCGCCTGAAGGCCAGTTGTCGTAGGCCTCGGCATTGGACAGCACGAGTCGATTGACCCGCTCGGGATGGTTGGCGGCGAGCAATTGTGCGATCGCCCCGCCGTGGTCGTGGCCGACCACATCGATTCGCTCCAAGCCGAGCGCGTCCAGGAAGCCGACCACCATTGCCAGTTGTGCGGGCAAGGACCAGTCGGCGTTGGATGGCGTTTCAGTGTCTCCGAGTCCGAGCAGATCGGGTGCAAGGCAACGATGACCGGCCTCGCCAAGCGTCGGGATCACGTTCCGCCATATGAAGCTGGAAAACGGGCAGCCGTGGAGCAGGAGCACGGGTGATCCATCGCCGTGCTCGGTGTAGGCGACCCTGGCATCACCGATATGGATGAATTCCTTGGCGAGCGAGAAGGTGTCGAGTTCCATCAGCGCTTGCGTGCCCGCACGATCACGGACCAGAAGCCCTCTTGTACAACGTGACTGTCGGTGAGTCCGATCTCGACGAACCCGGTAGCAGTGAGCAGGTCCGTGTAGCGCTGGCGGGTGAGGGCGCCGGCGATGCAATCGGTCCAGGCCTTTGGGTCTGCTTGGAGCCCGGCATCCGGCTCGCGGTCAGCTGCGATGTCGGCGATGGCGAGGCGCCCGCCGCTGCGAAGTACACGGAAGGCTTCAGCGAACACCGCGTCCTTGTGTGGTGAGAGATTGATGACGCAGTTGGAGAGCACCACGTCGACGCTGTCATCTGGCAACGGAATGTCTTCCATATGGCCAGACACGAAAGTCGCGTTCGTGATGCCCGCCCGCTCTTGATTCGCTCGAGCGAGTTCAAGCATCTCGTCGGTCATGTCAAGGCCGTACGCCATGCCGGTCGGCGCGACACGCCGGGCCGACAACAGGACGTCGATGCCACCGCCAGAACCAAGATCGAGAACGTCCTCACCCGGTGAGAGGTCAGCGATCGCGACCGGGTTCGCACAACCGATGCTGGCCGAGACCGCTTCTACCGGGAGTGCCTCGAGTGCGTTGCCGTCGTAGACGCTGGATCCGACGCCCTCGCAGCATTCCTGCGCAGGAGTGCGTTCCGCAGCGCGGCGGGCGGCTTCCCCATAGTGCTCATGCAACAACGCGTCGACGCGATCCTGATCAGGCATCGTTGGCTACTTTCGTTCGCGAGCGTTTGGGGGTCGGTGACGAGCCGTCCGCCTGCCACGGCGCGACACAGGTGGTCGCTACCGGCTCGTAGCGGGGCAGCTGGCCCATGACGAGCTCCGCCGCCGACGGGAAGTAGGCCAGGCAGTGCTCGTTGACGCGGTAGAGGCTGCTTGTTGCCTTCCGTTCGACGAGCACGAAGCCCACCTCAGCGAGCAGCTTCAAGTGATGCGAGACCGTCGACTGGCCGATGTCGACCGCGTCGACCAGTTCTCCCACGGTCATCGGCCGGCGGGCGATTGCAAGCTGGTTCAGGATCAGGACGCGCGAGGGATCTCCGAGACAGCGAAACCAGCTCGCCCATACCTCAGCCGACTCGCGGTCGATGTCCATCGATAATCGACGATAGTCGATAGAGCACAGGAAAACAAGCAGCCGTGGGGCGTTGGCGGCATGGGAGTTGGTCACTCTTTGGCACGCGCCGGAAGTCTTGCGATCAGCCCGAGGGCGTGCGCGCCCGCGCACCACCCTTTGAGAATGTTGGCTAGGGCAACGGATGTGTCGGTCGACCCGCCTAGCTCTTTGGGGGCTAGTCCCCGTAAAGGGGGGTGGGAGTTCAAGGCCCCCCCTCCGACACAAACCGTGGGCCACGTGCGTCGAGCGTTGCGACGCGCTAGCTCCACCGAAGTTCAAGTGACCAACGTCGTGTACCGCGGTCCGTACCAAGCGCGCCTTGAGCTCTTAGGGAGAGTGGGGAGCACATATCGGTTCGGAGTGGGTTGGAAGAGTGTTCGTCGGCCGCTGTTATGTGCGCCCAGTTCACGCGTGAGCCAACGCCAGAGCCGTCGATATGTTCGCCGCCGCTGCGAACGGCACCAAGTCTCCGTCAGATAGTCGACGGACGGGGGATGCTGGAAAAGGACAGCCGAGGGGAACGGCCGAACGGCCCGCTCCGGGCGCTGTACCGATGATTCGTGATGTCGGCGAACTTGCTGGGTGGTTCGCGTTGTGATTTCTCGACTGGCGGGTCGCGACAACGCAAGGCACCCACCGGTTGTGGTGTGGGCTAGAACAAGGGAAAGGAGCGGTCCGGAAGATGCTGCTAGCTGAGGTGTCCCGGCCATGAAGTACCGGCGGCCAGTCCTGCCACCCCGGACCGACCTGAGGAGCCGGCGCAAGCGGGTGGCCGCAAGGGTGATGGTTCGCGGTCTGGATCTCGCTGAGCGACTCATGTCGCGGATGCTCGTCGAGGTGACACCTCCGGCGGACGATCCCTTCTATCGCGTGTCCGAGAACCTGGAAGCGTTCTGCCCGGGCGAGGTGCTCGACGGTCGGCCCGTTGAGGTCCGAAGCCTTCGCCGCCTGGTCAAAGCCGATGCGTGGCAAGTGAAGTTCCGCTCCACCGACACCCGTGGTGCTGCTGTGTCGGGAGTCACCACTGTGATGATCCCCCGGCGGTCCTTCACCGGGTCGGTCAGGCCAATGCTCGCCTATCAGTGCGCCATCGACAGCCTGGGGGCGGCCGCCGATCCGTCCTACACGCTAAGACACGGCAACCAGAAGGAACTTCCTCTCATGGCCCGGGCCCTCCGCCGAGGGTGGGCGGTCGTCACCACCGATTACACCGGACCGCGGCACGCCTTTGGCGTGGGGCTGGTGGCGGCCCGCTTTGTGCTCGACGGCATTCGGGCCGCTATCGCCTTCGAACCGGCTGGCTTCGACGCCGCCACGCCGATCGGCCTTTGGGGCTACTCGGGCGGAGGTCAAGCAACCGTCTCGGCGGCCGAACAGCACCCGAGCTACGCGCCGGAGCTGAACATCGTGGGCGCCGTCGCCGGGGGCGTCCCGGTCGACGCCACCTCATCGCCCCGGATATTCGACGACGGCAGTATGTTCAGCGGACTGGCGGTCGGCGCATGCATCGGTGTCAGCCGCGAGTTTCCGGATGTCGACCTGCTCGGCACCATCACACCCCAGGGTCAGGCCATGGTGGCGTCGGCGGCCGAGATGACCCTCGAGCAGCTCACCATGAGCTTTCCCTTCCTCCATTGGGGCGACTACCTGACCGTCCCGGGCGTGTTCGAGATACCGGGGATGCGCACCGCCTTCGAGGCGAACCGGCTCGGTCAGGCCACGCCAACGACCACGTTGTACCTGTACCACGCCGTGCATGATCAGAATCTTGCCATCGCCGACGTAGACAGGCTCGTCGAAAAGTACCGTCGTGAAGGGGTCGACGTGACCTACCGCCGGTTTCGATTCGGTGAGCACATCATCGTGATGTTCACCGGTGTGCCGAGCTCACTCCGATTTCTGAGCGAGCGATTCGGGTAGCCCGGTCAGACGACGCTTGAGGCGCGAACGGCGCCGCCGAGCAGAACGCGAAACCCTTTGCCGAACGTGTCGGCGGGGACGCTCGCATCGAGCAACCCGCTGCACCGTCAGGCCAATGCCAAGACCGAGCACGCTCGGAGCCAGCCGATCCGGGTCGACACCGAAGTCGATGCCTGGCGCTCGCTGTTACTGAACCGGCGCAGGCTCGTCGAGTAGCGCAACGACGCCGGGGCCGATGTGGGGCACCTCGCACCGATTCGGCGTTCCGTGCCATGCCGGAGCGCACCGAACGACGCGCCAGAACGACGGCAATCCACGACGAGGAGGTGGCGCCGATCGGCACTTCTTCATTTCTTCTGCTCGACGTACCGTCGATCGCTCACTGGATTGGCTGGGGCATCCCTTGCTCCGGCGTCGGGGCCTCCGCCACGGACGGGAGGTTCTGGATGGATTCGATCAGCTCGACCGCGCTGGTCCCTATCGATCGGTGCTTCACCGAGAGTGAAGCAGTGGCGCTCGCTGGATTCTTGGCCGGCTACAGAGGTTCCACCCATGAGGCGTACGCGTTGGATCTGCGACAGTTCGCGATCTGGTGCGGGAACCATGAGCGCCGCCTGTTCGAGGTGCACCGCGTGGACATCGAGTGCTTCGGGCGGGAGCTGGAGGCCCGAGGGCGGGCTCGAGCGACCATCGCCCGCCGGCTGTGCACGATCGCAGGCTTCTACCGCTATGCCGAGGAGGAAGGCCTAATCGCACACTCACCCGGGATTCATGTGCGCCGTCCCCGCCTCGACTACGAATCACACGCCATTGGACTGGACCGCAACGAACTGGGCGCGCTGCTGGTCGCCGCGGGTCTGTCATCGGCACGAGACCACGCGTTGGTGTCGCTGCTCGCGCTGAACGGGCTGCGTGTCTCCGAAGCCCTCGGCGCAGACATCGACAGGCTGGGAGTGGAGCGAGGTCATCGGACCCTGACGGTGACCCGCAAGGGTGGCAAGGTCGTCACGATGCCGCTGGCGCCGCGGGTCGCTCGGGTCCTCGACCTCGCGATCGGTGAGCGTCTTGAGGCCCGATATTCGTGGACGGCGCCGGTGACCGACTCGACCGTCATGCCGCCGGGCGGATCGTGCGTCGTGTCGCCCGAGACGCGGGGATCAGCAAGCGCGTCGGGCCTCACACGCTGCGCCACGCTTTCATCACGGCTGCGCTCGATGCCGGAGTTCCACTGCGTGACGTCCAAGAAGCAGCCAGCCACGCCGACCCGCGCACCACCATGCGCTACGACCGAGGACGGCAATCCCTGGATCGCCACGCCACCTACATCGTGGCCACGTTCGTTGCCGGCGCCTCGCGTTGAACCCGATCGAGGCCGGAGTTCGGGCGCCGGAATGGATCGCGCTTCCGGGGATGGCCCTCGCTTCCCACGTTCCGCTGCCCGATCTCGGCGAGGCCGGAGGACCGGGGCCGTTCTCGCTTGCCGAGCCGACTCGTATCGAGGCGATCCTCGAATCGGCGGGCTTTAGCGACACTCATGTGGAGGGGCGGCGTGCACCGATGAAGCTCCCGGGCTCGACGCCGCCGCAAGGTCGACGAACCAAACGCCGTCGTCGTAGCGATCCACAAGTTCCTCCGCCACGGCGAGCGCGACGCGTGTCTTCCCGCACCCACCGGTACCGGTGATCGTGACCAGCCGTGACGCCTCCAGCAGTTTCTGCGTCACGGCCGCATCGTCGCTGCGGCCGATGAGTGTGGTCAGGGGCGCGGGCAGGTTGTGGCGAGGGCGCTCGGGAACGGAACGAGGGGGCGCCTCAAGGCTCGGGTCCTGGACAAGCACGGCCTGGTCGAGCGCACGCAGCGCCGGCGACGGCTCGATGCCAAGCTCCTCGATCAGAACACGGCGCGCGACCTGGAACCCCCGTAAGGCCTCGGCCTGTCGTCCGCATCGGTACTGCGCGAGCATCAGCTGCTCCCAGCGCCGCTCACGTAGCGGCTCCTCCTCAGCCGCCGCGGTCAGCGAATCGACGATCAGCTCGTGACGGCCGAGCGCGAGCTGCACGTCGGCCCACACCTCGTCTGCCCGCCGCTGTAGCTCCTCGATCCGCGCAACATGACCACGCAGCCATCCCTCGTCGGCGAGTGCGCCCCACGGACGGCCCCGCCACAGCGCACGAGCCGACTCAACGTCGCCCAACGCGCGCTGCGGATCGACAGGCACGCGCTCCTCAGCCCTGTGCACCAACGATCCGAAATGGTCAGCGTCGATCTGGGCCCGGTCGACAGCGAGCACGTAACCGTCGCCTGTGGTCCGAAGCACAGAGCCGACCCCGCGCCGGTGATCGGGCTCCAGCGCCCGCCGCACATGGCTTACATGGACCTGGAGCGCCGTCGTCGCAGTAGCCGGCGGGCAATCCCCCCACAGACGCTCGATGAGCGTGTCCCGATCGACGGAGCGCGGCGCGTCCACCAACAGGGCAGCCAGCAGCCGCTGCGCCATGGGCCCGCCGAGCATTACCGGCGCCCCCGCACGCAACACCCGGAGCTCTCCGAATATCTCGAATTGCATCGACGAACCCTCCCAGGTCCGCCCGGGAGTTTAAGTCCGCCTTTAGCCACCACTGCGACACTCGTCCTGCACCCTCAAGAGGCGTCGCCTGGCACCCGAAGGCAGGAGCGGGATGTCGGCGCGCGGGAGATCACCGCGCATGTGCGCATCTCGGGTGGGAGGCATGAACCCCGGGTAGGGGCTCTGTTCCAGCCTCTGGGACGGAAAACCCTGCCCGGGGGTCACACAGAGTGTCAGCGGCGGAAAAGCGCTCATGCGGCCGCTTAGGCCAGCCTTTAGGGGGGTCTGAGAGTCTCATCAGTCCGAGGGAAACCGGGACCGCCAACCGACCTCGGAAAGGGGGAAGGTGGGAGGCCAGCTCAGGACCGGGGGCCTCCCGCCTTCTCGCGTGTGGCCTCAGACTGATCTAATGGCGAGCGACGCGGCGGAACGAATCCGGGGCAGGGTCGGACCGTCCCGCCGCATCCCACCGATCGTATTGATCAGTCCGACAACACCGTGTTCGTCGGCGTTCTGTGGAGCTCACCGGCATGAGGTGTCGCCCTGCTCTAGCTCAATTCCCTTGAATCTTTTCTTGTGAGGCGGCACGCGCACCGAATATCACCCAATGAGAGCCACGTGGCGCGCCCGAACGGCACGACGGCGAGTCGATCCGTACCGCGGCGCGTCATGACTGCGAGGCCAGCATCCAGAAGGTGAGCGTCGGCCGCTAGGGCTCCAAGTCGAATCCGTGACCGAGGTCCGGGAACTGGTTGACGGTGGCGGCGGCATCGGTCGGACTGACAGTCGCGGCTCACGCGTCGTGAAGGACCAGACGCACAGCGCGCGGCGCGTCGATCTCGCCGTGGCAGCGATCATGGCGCACTCACGCGCCGTCGAACTGGCGCGCCGACCGGTGCCGTCGATCTACGTCGGGTGAAGCGGTTACCGGCGGTCGGACGCGAGCTCGGGGATGGCGTCGCAATCGAGCACTTCTTTGTGGCCTTTGACCAGGACTGTCCCGTAGGTCCAGTGACGCGGTTGATGATGCAGCGAGTGCCGGGCCGCCGCGCCCCTAACTGACTAGGGGAGGCCGGTCCCGGCAGGGCGGGGAAAGACTCCGCTTTCTCTAGAGCAGGGAAGGGCAGGCATGAAACGACTTCTTGTCGTACCCCTTATCGTCGCGGCCGCGCTCGTGCTTTTGGCGGGTCCGGCGCTGGCGGCCATCACGACAACTATCACCCCCGCGAATGCCCCGTCGGGTACGCATCTGCAGTCGGGTGCGATCGGCTGCACGGTCGGTGCAGGCCTCTCGGTGAACTGCACCACGTTCCAGCTCGCGGGCGTCGGGAACACGAACGCAGTCGTGCTACTGAGTGCCGACTATTCGGCGACCGTCGACTGCAGAAACCATGGCGGCCAGGTGGTCGAGTCCCACACGACGGACTTCACGGCCACCTCCTCGGCCACGGCGACCTCCAGCAAGAACGGGAGGCTGACCGTACCGGCACAATCGGTTAGTCCAGCCTCGGTCGGGCAGGTGTGTCCGAATCCGAACTGGACACCCTTGATCCGGGGAGGGACCCTGGTGCTCGACAGCTTCAGGTACACGCTTACCTTCAACAACTTCACGGGGGCGTACATCACGATCACAGGCCCGTGATGGGAGTAAGCCGCTAGCAGAAGACGACGAAGACGAAGAAAGGGCCGGGGCCTGCCAGGCTCCGGCCCTTCTTCATGGGCAACGGTCACGCCGGACGGCAAGACCGCCTTCGTCGCCAACCACGACGGCGGCACGGTATCGGCGATCGACGTGAAGACCAGGACCAAGCACCCCACCGACATCGCCCTCGGCTCGGTTCCCCAACGGGGTGGCGGTGACGCCGTTCGTTCTCAACGTCAGCTCGCGTGACGTTTCGGACCGATCCTGCGCTACCGACGATGGCACCCGAGGTCGCGAACGCGCCGGACGAGAGCAGGTAGAGATCGTCGCACAGCGGGTCGGCTGCAACGCGCTGACCTGCGCTAACGGCCGAGTCGCACACCGCAGATCGCTTCTCGATTAAGAGTCCGCTGCTCTATCCAGTTGAGCTAGGGGCGCTCGGAGCGTCCATGCTATCGGCGTGGGACGTGGCGGTCACCGGGTCGCGCGGGTTTGTCGGCTCGGCGCGGCGAAGGATGGCGAGCCCGCCGCACGGTCACACGGCGACCTTCCACACACCTCGACTGGTTCGGTGCCCGTTAGAGTTGCTGAACCACGCCGCTGACGCTTCGAAGCCGTGCGACTTGAACAGTTCGAGCCGACGGTGCTCGAACGCAAGACTGCGAGAGTCATCACTCATTGCCGTTCTCCCACGCGCGGCAGCGACACTCGGTCGCGTACGCAGACCGTGCCGCACATACTGCCCGTTCAGGTCGCCACCGCGCACGCCGAAGTGCCGATCCGTGCGGGTCGGGTCAGGCCTGATGGCGTCGTTAAGTGTGCGCGTTCGGTGCGCGTAACCGGTGCGGCCCGAAACGCGGATCCGGCATGATCGCGGTGTGATCCCGGACTTCGTGACGCACTACTACCTGGCGGATCGGGGACCATTCCTCAATCTCTCCGAGCTGGACGAGCCGACCCTGATGGAGGTGATGGTTGAACTCATTCGTCAGCGTAACGAGTCGAGACAGCATCGCCTCTTTGGCAGGACCTACATCGCGATGCGGCGGCTTGTCGAGGCACGGCTCTACCAGCTCTTCGCTCAAGCGGGAGGACGACCGGAGCGCAAGTCACCCCACTACTTCATCCTCGGTGAATCGCCATGGTTCCGCGGGCTTGCAGTCAACATGCAGGAGCTGCGCCTTCCGTTGACCGCCCTCCCGTACGACCAGACCAGCCTTCACCATCGCTGCTCCTCATTACCAGGAGAGCGAAGACAAGTCTACGGCGCCAGGTCGCGCAACTTCCGCGGGAGCCCGGTGTGTTGATGGGTCGACTCGCCGTCCGGCACCGATGACACGGCGGTGTAGGAGGTCTGTAGGCTGGGTCTCGTTGTCGACGAGTCAGTCGGGCTGGTCGCGGCACGATCGAAGGACGTGACCACTTGGCTGCCGGAACCGTGAAGCTCTTCAACGCAAAGAGCTTCGGCTTGATCTCTCGGCAACAGGCCGACGACGTGTTCGTCCGGCCCGTCTAGACCCTCGGGCTTGGTAGCCCGGTTGTGCCGGCGTTCTCGGCGACGTCAGGTCGCTCTGAGGAGCTGGTCTCGAGGTGGACGATGAACAACGTGCCGTCGACAGCGCGACGCTCGAGTCGCACGCCTCGCGGTCGTTCGCTCGTCATCCGGGTCGGGTTTGCTGTGGGCATCGTCGTCGCTGTCTTCTTCGGCGTCTTACCGCGGCTAGCCGATCTGTCGCAGGCCGGTCATCAGGCTGCTTCGATGGGCGGACTCGACATCGCGACGCTCGGCGTGCTCGCCATCGTGAGTGTGGTGGCCTACGGCTTCGTGCTCACCGCGGTGATGCCGGGTCTCAGTCTCGCCCAGGCCGTCGTCGTGAACCAGTCCTCGACCGCGGTCGCGAACACAATGCCGGCGGGTGGGGCTCTCGGCGTCGGTGTCAGTTTCCGCTTCTACGGCTCCTGGGGCCACAGTCGCTCGGCGATCACGCTCAACGTGCTCCTCACGGGAATCGGCAACATTGCGTGCAAGCTCACGCTTCCGATCGCGGCGCTCGCGCTGCTCGCGGTGTACGGTGATACGAGCGCGGGGCTGATCGGCGCCGCACTTGTGGGTCTCCTCGTGCTCGCGATTGTCCTCACCGTTGGCGCGGTCGGCCTTGCCAGTGAGCGCGTCGCCCAGCGCATCGGGCATACCGTCGGGCTGATCAGTGGGAAGGTTCGAGGCTGGTTCCGGCGGCCGCTGCGAGTCGACGCGGGCGTTGTTGCGATGCGGTTCCGGCGTCAGGCGATCGAGTTGTTGCGCAGGCGCGGTGGTCGCCTGACCGCTGGAATGCTCACCTACCACGCAACGCAGTTCGTGCTTCTGTTCGTTGCGCTACGCGCGGTGGGCGTGACGGCCGACCAGGTCAGCTGGGTGCAAGCCCTCGCGGCCTACTCGACGGCGAGCGTTCTCGGTGCACTGCCCATCACACCGGGCGGCATCGGCGTGATGGAACTGGGGCTTGCGGGAGCGCTCATCGCCGCCGGTGGCGCCCACGCCGAGGTCGTTGCCGCAGTGCTCGTCTATCGCACCATGAGCTTTCTGCTCCCACTACCGGTCGGCTCGATCACTTACTTCGTCTGGCGATGGAATTCTCGGTGGCGCCGCGCGCCGGGCTCGCTGAGCCTCGCGCCGGGATAGCCGGCCGACAGGTCGAAAAGAAGAACAATGTCTGAATCGCTGACGATGTCCCAGGGAATGTCTCAGGGTGACGAGGTGTCGGCCCGAACCTTCAGGCGATGGCCAGGGTGGTGCGTCACTTCTCTCATCGTGGTCGGACCCTTGGTCGCGATTCTGCTCGGGGCCATCGGCCTCTGGGGGAGGCAGGTCGGCACCGCGGACCTGGCCCTGCTCGCGGGCCTCTATCTCGTGAGCTGCCTGGGAGTCACCGCCGGCTACCACCGGCTCTTCACCCATCGAAGCTTCGTGGCGGGTAGGGCAGTAAAGATCTCACTGGCGGTTGCCGGCGCGGTTGCCGTCGAAGGCGCACTGATGAGCTGGGTCTCGAATCATCGCCGCCATCACCGGCATTCCGATCAGGTGGGCGACCCGCACTCCCCGCTCTCCTTGGGCGACGATGACCATGATGCTGAAAATACCTCTCGCGGTACGAGTTTGCGCGGTCCGTTCCACGCCCACGAGCCACCCCAAGGACCTCAGACTCCACCTCCAAGCAGGCCCCTCTCAGCAGCGGTTTAGCTTCCCGCTCATTCGCCGCAAACTCTCCACACCTCCCGAGGTAGCACCATCGGTCGTCGAACTGGTGCCTCCGGGGAATGACAAGGCGGGAGCCCCAAGGTGGACCGGGCCTCCCGCTTTCCGCGTCCAGCCTCGGTCTCAAACTGAGCTACTACGCCTTGTTGCCCTTGTTGTTTCTCCGGACCTTGCGCCTCTGCTTTTTGCCAGGCGGTCCGCCGGGACCTCCGGCGTGCGTGTAATCCCTACCAGTCCCCCTCGATTTCCGTTTCGCCATAGTTTCAACGTACCCGCTTGGTCAGATCCGGGTGGACGTCCCGGAGATTCAAACTGACCCACCACCCGAACTGACCCATTACCCGATATTGCAACGCTAGAAAGCAGAGGCCCGTTCTGGTGAGGTCAGACGCGCAGAACTGCCTCGTCGGCGTCTTTGACCCGCTGGTAGGCCTGGGCAAGACGATCGCGCGCGTCGTCGATCTGTTGCTGGGTGAGATCCTCGACTACGAGGAGATGCTGAACGGCATCGCTCGCTTCGCGCAGTTGGCGGTGAGCTGCAATCACGTCCGCGCGGTCGACCATGAGACAAGGCTGCCTTCCACGCGATGCGGGGTATCTGCGGCCGGGGTGCGCCACGACCTCGCGGTGTCCGCGCGTGGGGAGGTCCTATGCTGCGAGTGTCGCCGGCGGGTCGCTTGTGCTTGTCGCGGCGCTATCGGAGGAAGTGATCGAGTTGGCCACGGGTACGGTGAAGTTCTTCAACGCTCGGAAGGGTTACGGCTTCATCTCGCGTGAGGAAGGCAACGACGTGTTCGTCCACGTCTCCGCCATTGAGGGCACGGGCGATAAGAGCCTCCAGGAGGGCCAACGCGTCGAGTTCGACGTCGGTCCCGGCAAGAAAGGCGATGAAGCCCGCAACGTTCGGCCCGTCTAGGCCGTCGACCGGGCGACCGAGTCGAGCATCGTCATGGCCCGGTCGCAGCGCGGGCAGGGACGACCAGGACCTCGTCCACTTGTACCTGACCGATCTCGGCCGACACGCGCTGCTCAGCAGAGACGATGAGGCCCGACTGGCCAAACTGATCGAGGCGGGCGCCGATGCGCGCCGCCAGCTTCGGGATCTCAATGGCGTGACTCCTGGGCGTCGGCGCGCTCTTTGCCGGATGGTGCGGGCCGGCGACGATGCCGGCCGCACGTTCGTGGAGGCGAACCTGCGCCTGGTCGTCTCGATCGCCAAGAAATACCAGGCGTCTGGTGTCCCGTTGCTGGATCTGGTCCAGGACGGCAACCTCGGACTGATGCGCGCTGTCGCCAAGTTCGATTGGCGCAAAGGCTTCAAGTTCTCGACCTACGCCACGTGGTGGATCCGCCAGAGCATCCAGCGGGGCATCGCCAGCACCGCCCACACGATCCGGTTGCCGATCCAGGCCACCGAGCAGCTCCTCCGGGCCCGAAACACGTGGGCACGCCTCGAAGCCGAGTTGCGTCGCACGCCAACACTCGGGGAGGTCGCGGCCGAACTTGAGCTCCCGGAGCACGATGTCAGCGTCATCTTGCGCTGGGGGATCGACCCGGTCTCGCTCTCTGAACCCCTTTCCGCCGACAGCGACACAGAACTCGCCGACGTTGTGGCTGACCGATCAGCCGCTTCGCCCTTCGAATCCGCCGCCACCGCGCTGTTACCCCGCGAGGTCGCCAAACTCTTGGCGCCGCTACCGGTCCGCGAGCGCGAGATCCTGACGCTGCGCTTCGGGCTCGATCGCGGCGAACCCCGCACCCTTGAAGAAGTCGGCCAGCACTTCAACCTCACCCGAGAACGAATCCGACAACTCGAGGCTCGAGCCATGTCCAAACTGCGTCACCCCGCCTTCAACACGCCGCACACGACGTGACC
>Ga0137372_10000602_pt1 | contig 34128 bp, 55 predicted proteins | sample SagtaG_6_FD_104911 | JGI IMG/M metagenome (GOLD analysis project Ga0137372, IMG submission 104911) | Vadose zone soil microbial communities from Sagehorn Ranch, Mendocino, California, USA - Sage1_R_60_16 metaG | ecosystem: Environmental > Terrestrial > Soil > Vadose zone | place: USA...
CGACGAGCGAGCCCATGGAGGGCCTAGCAACCACCGGCATCGTCTGGGAATCCGCCGCGTAGCCGCCGAAGGGCAGCCGCCAACAGGTCCAACTCTCTTGCTCTCGCTTGCTCTGCCGAATAGTTCTCTTCAGGATCAAGGCGCCGCGCTTGCGCGGCGCACCGTCCTATGGACTGGACTCGTAGCTGCTCACCGCTGGCCGCCCATTGGGCGGCCCGGCATAGGGTTTGTGGCGTAGCAGGTCGATCGCGTCTTCGACGATGCGCTGCATGGAAACCCGCTGCTCATACGCCGTCCGCCGCACCCATTCGTGCAGTTCGGGATCGAGCCGGACTGTGAACGCCCGACGCTTCCGATCATCCATGGTGTCATGCTACCATATGGGCATGACAGCCACCAAGCTCTACACCGAAACCGAAGCCGCCGACCCCACCAGCCGCATCCCGATGACCAGCCCGAACGGACGCCGCACCCGGTACGTCAGCACCGAGGAAGCCGAGCAGCTGGCCGCGAAGGGCTGGTACCGCAGCAAGTGCGAGTGGTGATCAGCGGGGCGCCGGTTCTGGGGAGGCTTCGGCGCCCACCCCTGCTGCGCGATGGAGAGTGACGGAATGACCCACGCCGAACTGACCCAAGCCGACCACGACCTGCTGGTACGCATCGCCCGGGAGCACGCGTTCAAGGCGGTCTCCGCGGCCATCGGTGCCGTGCTGGACTACGCCGACCTCGTGCGCCAGGACGCCGAGCGTCGGCTCGGTGTACCGGCCGGCGACATCTCCGTCTCGGACGACGAAACGTACCGGAAGATCATCGACGTGTACGTGGACCTCGCCGACGCGAAGCGCAAACTCGGCGAGGTGGCGATGTGAAGACCATCGACGAGATCACCGCCGAGCTGGTCAAGCGCGGCCAGGACGCCGACATCCACGCGCTCACCCTGATCCGCTGCCTCGACTACGACCGGAGCCTGATCCTCGACCCCGAGGCGTACCGTGCGGCGGTGCGGACGATCCTCGACGCGATGGAGCGTGCCAGCGAGCAGCGACTCGCCAACATGAATGCGGCGCTGGTCTCCATCGACAGCGACGAGTGGGACGAGCACGCGTCGCCGGTACCGATGCCCGGCGCGATCGGGTGAGCGGCGTGGACCCGGCGACGTTCCTGCGCGCGTGCGAAGTGTCGGGATGCGAGAAGCCCGCTAAGGCGCGGCGGATGTGCGGGACGCACTACCGATACTGGCTCGACCAAACCCCGCGAGAGCAGCGCGGACCAGCCCCACGGTTCCTGCGCGAGTTCTGGGATCTCGTCGCCAAGCGTCACGCGAACGGTTGCTGGCGATGGACCGGCCCGGTCGATCGCAAGGGGTACGGGCGATGGAGCAAGAAGCTCGCGCACAGGCACTCATGGACGTTGGCACACGGTCCGATCCCAGATGATCTCTGGGTGCTCCACCACTGCGATAATCCGCCGTGCGTGAACCCGGCCCACCTGTATCTCGGTACCGTCGTCGAAAACGTTCAGGACTCGATGGAGCGCGGCCGACACCACCGGCCGCCCCGAAAGACCCACTGCCCTACTGGGCATGAATACGCCGGAAGCAACCTCCGGCTCGTGCAGGCCAAAGGTGGCGAGAAGCGCGTCTGTCGGACCTGCGATAACCGACGGAGCAACGAGCGACAGACGGCCGCTCGGGCAGCGCGAGGTCTGCTGAAGACGCGGCTCGCGGACCATGAGCGGGCGACGATCAGAGACCTGCGTGAGGCTGGCGCCACCCAGCGAAGCATTGCGGCCGATCTGGGTCGTGCCCTCGCCACCGTTCAGAAATGCCTCAAGGAGATGGCCGCATGACGGATCTCGTCGCCTTTATCAGGGCTCGCCTGGACGAGCGGGAAGCGGCGGCGAAGGCGGCTCGGCGCGGTGATGGCCGGTGGGAGTACCGCGACCGCAGCGACGATCCGGAAACCTTCCCGTGGACGGTGTGGGCGCCCGACGTCCGACTCTCGGCTGGCACTGGCTTCGCGCCACAGGAGGCGCAGTTCATCGCCCTGAACGACCCGAAGTTCGTGCTCGCCGACGTCGCGGCGAAGCGGCGGATCATGAGTCGCCACCGGCGTTACGGCGAAGTCGAGCCAAGCTACGCACCCTGGGACGACGCCTGCGACGGTTGCGGGTTCCCGGGCGACCCGGAGTGGCCGGCAACCGAACACATCAACGACTGCCCCGAACTGCGCGACCTCGCCGCACCCTTCGACCAGCACCCCGACTATGACCCGGCGTGGGCGTCGTGATCGACATCCACCTACCCGACCACCGGTGGTCGGCGATCACCCGCCACGGTGCCGTTGAGCCGGTCGCCTACGTGTGCCAGGAGTGCGGCGAGCGTCGCCCGCGCGGGACCGCCATCGTGTTCCCGGGCCGGCTCAGCGAGGAGCGGCGCGTCGAGTTGGAGTGGGCCGGCTTCGATGTCGTGGAGTCGAGTATCGGCCCGACGCCCGATCAGATCGTGGTGTGCGACGGCCGGATCTGGCCAAGCGCGGATGACATGACGTTCTGCCCCGGCACCGCGGCGGCCTGACCCCCAGACACACCGAAGGCGCCCGCCCCCGAAGGGACGGGGCGCCTCGTGCTGTGCGAGCTACTGCGCGGGCGTCGGCTCCGCCTGCTCCGGCTCGTCGCTGAGGCCGCTAGCCATGGCCCAGTCCGGCCGGCCACGCCGCGATGACGGCCGTGAGGATCCACACCGCCAGGCCGGCGGCGATCAGTGACCGGTACCGCCACGCCTCGACGACGAAGCAGACGAACCCGGCGATCAGCAGGGCCAGGATGAGCAGCGCCATGGCCTACCTCCGCGCCGCTGCGAGCAGCCGGCTAACTGTTGCTGGCGCGTAGACTTTCCGCCGGCCCCACAGGGCGACCGCGAACGGCGCGAGGACGTTCACCACCGCTAGTACCCCGGCGGTCTGCGCGTCGCTCAGGTTGACGCCGAACAGGACCACCACGTCCAGGATGGCGGTGGCCGCTGCTACGACGAAGCCGACGGAGATCAGCGGCTCGGTGGAGTTGGTGTTCGGGTCAGGCTGCATGTCGTACCTCCTCGGCATGTTCGGTGACGTCCACGCCCCAGTCGTCGGCAAGCACATCGGACACGCTGGGCGCCCATGGCACGAACGAGCCGTCGGCGGTTCGCAGCATCAGGTATGGCCGGAAGACGCAGACCGTGCCCTGCGGGATGCCGGTCGCCTCGGCGGTGTTGGCGTTGATGGCGATCCCGTCCGGGTAGCCCTTCTGGAGGACGACGAACTGGGCCGGGCCGTTCCAGCCGGTACGGGTGATCTTCGCGCCCACCTTGAGCCGGTCGAGTGCCTCACTGAAGTTCATGTTGTCGTATCTCCTCGATAGAGTGATGGGCAATGCGCTTGCCCGGTAGCCAGTCATGCGGGCTCATCCGCACAGCGCGCAGAGGCACGGGTCGGCAACGACGGGCGCGCGGCCGACCACCCATCTCAGGAACCTCGGCCATGGTGGTACCGGCTTGGGTCCCTGCCCACTCCACGCAGCGGCCCAGTTCTCGGCGATCAGCAGCGGCACCAGATCCCGCCCGTCGGGCAAAGTGATGTCGGCCGTGGGCGTGCACGTGGAAGGCGTCCTCAATGCAGGCCCACGCCACGGTGGACGGGCGGTCGCCGCGCCAGCGGATGGTGACCGCCCCGTCCGGGAACAGCACGCCGTCGGCGACGACACCGGTACCCGAGACGCCGGTGACGTCCTGGTCGCGATGAAGCTGAAACCGCCGCATCACCCGCTCAGTGGTCATGCAGCTCGCCCGTGAAGCTGGTCCGCTGGTCCTCGACGGTGCCGACCTCACGCACCAGGTACGGGTTCCCCGGCCCGTGACTCGGGGAGAAGGGGTGCTCCACCTGGTCGTACCAGTTGCCGTCCTGGCCGCGATACTCGGGCATGAGGGTGAGCGCGAAGAACTCCATCGCCTCGTGGCGCTCGACCAGCAGGATCTGCTCGAACAGCCAGCGCGTCCACGAGCGCCGGTCGTAGGCGGCCGCCGGCACGATCATGTAGTGCGCTACCGCGATGCTCTGGTCACGGTGCCGGCTGTCGGCCACCCGGGCGGTGATGATCAGCGTCAGGCCCTTGCTGCCCTGGCCGCGGTCCAGGTCGCCGAGGTAGAACTGCCACCCCGGCTTGTATCGCAGCTGGTTGACCAGCTTGGCCAGCACCTCGGGATAGGGCGCCTCCTGGTGCATCTTGCCGTCGTCGGTGACCATCAGTGCGTGGTGTGCCGATAGACGCGCTCGTTCGGCAGTGCCGCGTCGTCGTACGCCGGCATGCCCTCGTCGGGCTTGCTCGGGTGCACCAACTCGCGGGTCGCGCCGACGGTGAACGTCACGGCGCCGACCGAATGGTGCTGGCCCAGCTTCTCGACGAACTCCTTCAGCATCACGTCGGCGTCGTCGGGACGGCCATTGTCGTGGATGCCGTGACCCTCGATGTGCATGACCCACTGACCCATGTTGACCTCCGATGAGTGATTGATGAAGCGAACTAGTCGCAGCCCAGTTCGTGGTACAGCCTGCGAATCGCGTCGGTGATCTGGCGGCCACGCGCTTCCTGCGGCGTCTGCGGCGGGGATGTCGGTTGAGGCGTCATGAGCACGCCCAGCAGTGCGCACCAGCGCTGGTCGTCGATGCGGCGGGTCTTCGCCACGTAGCCGATGGTCAACCCGAGTGCCAGGCCGAAGCCGAGGATCACCATCAGGATCGACGCCCACGCCCGGACTGCGCCGGTCGGGGTGAAGACGCGCACCCATCTCGCCATCATCCCTTCACCGCCGAGAGCCTCACGTACATCACGGATACCTGCGGGTCCCAGATGGAAGCCAGCGCATCCGCCGACAGCCACAAGGCAAGGCTCTCCGATTCGAGCCGCGTACCGTCGCCGATCGCCTCTCCCTGCTCTCGCCCGGTCAGGTCGACGGAAAACAGCGAATACACGGTGTCTGAGGACTTGCTCGCGTAGCTCTCGCCCAGCGGGATCAACTCATCGCGCTTGATCGCGTAGCCGGTTTCCTCAAGCATCTCCCGCACGGCGTCGTCCTCGACGTCGCCACCTTCGTAGCCGCCCGTGATCGACGAGACAACCTGATCGAACGACCAGCACGGCGTCATCTCGGACTTCAGCAGGTACTCACGCCCACCGGGAACGTCACGGAACGGCAGCACGGCAACGATGCGGCCCTGACAGCGGGACTCGTGGGAGTAGACGTAGCCGTTCACGCCGACGGCCGGCTCCCGCACGATTCGCAGCGACAGCCAATCGTTCTGGTACAGCGTCTCGGTCGCCTTCACCCCTTCACCGTTCTCTGGCCTTCAGGTCGTCCAGCGCCTGCGGCCACGTCTCGAACCGGATCGCCCGGTCGTCGATGTAGGCCACGGCCGGCAGCTTCCGGTTCGTCACCAGCAGGTAGCCCTGCTTGTTCCAGAAGCCCGACCACGGCACGTGGGTCGTACATTCGATGCCATGACCGGAACGGTCCTCGATCCAGTGCGCGACGTCCCTCGCCTTGCGGGTCGTGTGCACGAACACCGCGTACCGCTGCATGAGTTGGCTCAGACCCACGATCGCGCCGGGCACGAAGTCGCCGTAGATCGTGCCGTCGTGCCAGCCGCGCTCGTACGTATGAATGACACCGTCGAAGTCGACAGCCACCGACTTGATCATGTGGACACTCCCGATGGTCTTCATCCCTTCACCGCCACCCAGATCACGAGCCAGGCGACGACGACGGCGAGGGAGAGGGCGGCTGCCCAGCGGCGGTAGGCGTGCTCGGCTCCGGATTGCGCAGCCGCCACGCCGCGTACAGCGCTGTCGGGCCCAGCAGCAGCCCGATGGACACCGACACCCGGACGGGGTTCGGCTGGTCCACGACGAACAGTTCGTGGATCATTCCGCCGCTGCCGAGCGCGAGCGTCGCCACGTCCCGCAGCAGCAGAACGGTGATCTTCACGCACGCCTGCGCCTCAGCCGGTGCCGGTACGCAGGGCGGACTTCACCGCGTCCACGATGGTTGGCTTGTCGGCGTCGGTCAACGCGTCATGCGCCGAGGTCACCTGCGCGGCGATGGCCGCGAGTTGCGCGTCCGACAGCACCACCACGCCCTCGCCGCCCACAGTGGGCACACCCGAGCTCGCCGACACCACGACCGGGCCCAGCGCGTCCAGGGTGCCCGGGTTGAACTCGACGCTGGACGGGTTCGGGTCGCCCTGCAAGCCCATCACCACCAGCAGGTTGGCTCGGTGCGCGGAGTCCGGCACCTGGTAGCGGAACACGCCGTCACCAGCCCAGTCGACGTTGCTGCCACGCTCATGCGCCATGACGATCATGCGGTCTCCTCGTGTGGTCGCGGCCTCGGCCGCACCTTGGATCAGTGCCCGGAGCTGGTCGACGCCGCCGCGGTAGGCATTGGCGTCGCACGTCGTCAGACCGGCGATGGTCGCGTTGGAGCTGTATTGCAGGAACGTCGGCACCTTGCCCGAGTAGGCGCCCCAGCGCGGCGAGGTGTCGCCCGGGTAGACGGCATGGAAGTCGCCGATCGGGTTGGAGCCGTAGTTGGCATTCCACAACGGCCCATCCCACGCGGTCAGCCCGTCGCCGTACTGGCCCTTGCTGGCGTACAGGATCGTCCACCGGCCGGTCCGTGCGCGCAGCTGCTTGGCGAAGTCGATGCCCACCGACGCCGGCACACTGTCGGTCGGCCACCGCTCCAAATCGACTTGCCAGAACCAGCCGGGGAAGGTGCGCCACCACGGCTCGTCCCGGTCAGCCAGGCGGATGCAGGCATCGACCTGCGCCGACACCGGCGAGGTGGAACGCGGTACGAAGTAGCCGCCGACGAACTCGACCCCGGCGTCGCGGGCGGCGGCTAGGGCGGCCGCGTCACCTGGATCGTCGTAGGTGGAACCCTCCCCGATCTTCGCCGTCACGCCAACAATGCCCTCGACCTTCGCTCTCTTCATGATCGCCGACGTCAACGGGCCATCATAATGGCTGGTGTCCCAGAGAAAGATCGTCATGCGACGTCGCTCCAGTTGTCGGAGTCGCCGAGGTCATACAGCGCACCCCACGTCCGCATCAGCGATGCGGAAAACGCCCCGTAGTACGAAAACGTTCCGGTGCCGCCGGTGCGGGTCACGGAGAAGTAGAGCGACGTGTAGGACGCGTCGCCCTTGAAGATGCACCGGACCTCCCGGTCTCCGACGGTGAGAGCGTCGGTCGGGTCGCTGCCCGGGGCGCTGATCTGGGTACCTGAGACGGCTGTGTTGGCGCGCAGTTTGAAACCGTAGACATCACTACCAACCGTCTTCGTGAACGTGATCGAATACCGCGCCAGGTAGTACCTGCCCGTGACCAGCGTCAGGCCGGTCAGCGCGTACTTCGCCAGGTCCAGCTCCGTGGTGCCGCTGGTGGTGGCGATTGGGCTGCCCGTATTGGTGACATTGACGCCCCGCAGCGGGATGGACCGTTGCATCCCGGCCGGGGTGATGAGGGCCATCTCCGCCGCGGTCGTCACATGCCCCGCGGGCAGGTTCGGGAACGTGGTCACAGCGCGATAACCCCCGGCTTCCAAAGCTTGACGGCGGCGCCGGCCGTCAAGGCCTTGGCCACCCCGGACACAGTGAACTTCTGCGGGTTGGTGACCGCCAAGTTGTCAAACGAGAAGGTGACCGGCAACGTGTTGGTGTTGCCGGTCTCCAACCGCGACAGCAACGCGACCTGCGTGCCGGTACTCAGCGACCCGCCGCCGGAACCAGCCACCGTCCAACCCGCCGGCTCCGCCGCGGACGCTGGGACCCACAACTTCGCCGACAGGGCATCGCCGACGCCCCGGAACCTGACCCGCCACGTGGTGGCCGACGTGTTCGCGCCGACCGTCACGTTCGACACAATCGTGGTCAGGGTGCCGGAGACCCGCTTGGCGAGCATGATGCTCATGTTCGCGGCGGTGGACAGGTCGACCCTGGCCACGTAGTAGTTGTTGGCGTCGCTGTAGCGGCCGGTAAGCCAGGTGGTGATCGTGGCGCCGGACGCGGAGTTCACCGACAGGTTGAGATCGACCGTGTAGTCGAAGTCGGTGGATCCGATGTCCAGCGCCGAACTGCGGAACACGTTGACGGAGTTCGCGGCCTGCTTGCCGGTGCCGGAGCCGACGGAGAAGTCGGAGGCGGCCCCGCCGCTGGTCGTGTACGCCTGGCCGGAGTCGGCGCTACCCCAGCCGTTCGACACCGTCCGCCCGAAAGCGTCCAACGCCGCGCTGGCGATCGCGGACACCGCCACCTGGATACCGGAGATGCTCACGTCGAACGGGAAGTCCGCGCCGAACACGGCCGTGGTCGTCCACACCGGGTCGAGCGAGGTTGCCACCGTCAACGACGTGGCACCCGGTGCGGCGGCCTGGGCCAGCGCTGATCCGCCGGTGTCCAGCCGGCCCAACGCGGCGTCGCCGATTTTGTTGACCCGCCACGGGTCGTACGGGCCGGCGTTGACCGCGATCAGCCATTCGAACCCGTCGCAGAACTCCGCCCACCCCTCAATGACCTGATCCACATCGCCTGGGCCGTGCTGCGACGGCAGGCCGTTCATGGTGAACCGGGCCCCGACGGCGGCGGCCTGCCACGCCGCCGCCAGCTCCGGGTGGGCGCGCAGGTTCAACACCACGCTCGGGTAGCGCATCTGCTCGACGGTGCCCATGCGCACCCGCCACGCCGCCTGGTCGCCCAACTCCCCATCGGTAGCCACGTTGATCGACTTAGAGTCGTCGTATAGGCCGACCGTGGCTGAGCCTTCCGGCCCGGCGGTGTCGACGACCTCCGCCTGGCTACCGCCTCTGCGGGAGATGGTCCAATCGTTGCGGCGCCGCTGGTCATCCTCGACCGGCCGGAACGGGGGGGACAGCGTCGCGGTGCTGAGGACGAACGCCGGGGTCAGGTTGTAGCGGCCGCCGCGGGCCAGGTAGGTCAGGCCGCCGTTGGTGGCACCGTCGGACAGGATCCCGATGTCCGCGGTCTCGCACAGCCGCAACAGGTTCAGCGGCGTGCCGATCGGCTGCGGCCCCATCGTGGTGCTGGAGCTGCCGCTGATGGTGACCGGGATGCCGTTCTCGGCGCACACCGCGGCGACCCGGTCACTGACCGGCTCCCCCGGGTAGCCCTGCAACGCCCGGCCGTGGTCCCTGTTGCGGAACCCGCCGGCCACCAGCGCGCCGGAGTAGGCCGCGACGTGCCCAATCGATACGATGTTGTCGGTGTAGCCGTCGGTGGAACCGTTGTTGAGCAGCACCCCGCCGGGCCGGATTCCGGGTGACGAGCCACTGGTGTTGGTGGCCACGGCCACGTCGTCGAGGTACAGCGTCCATGTGGTGGTGCCGGCCCCGCCGGGCTGGTCGGCCACCACCCGCACGTGCCACATGTTTCCGTCGAACAGGTCCGCCACATTGAAGGACAGGCTAGGTCCACCCGATACGTAGATCCGGGGCGGCGAAAACCCGGCCACGAGGGTGAACGATCCGCCCGGAATGTGTCCGAGGTTGTAGGTGAACCACCGCATCACCGCGATGTCTGCCGCCGGGACCGTCGACGGGCCGGCGAACGCGCATTCCATCGTCCACGTGTTGTCGATGCTGACCTCGGGTGGCGGAATATTGGCCGAGATCTGCCCGCCGCTACTGAAATCGGGTAGCGGCGCCGTGCCGACGGGCACGGATGTGTGCTCGCCGAACTTGACGGTTCCGGTGACCGTGCCGGTGATTCCGCCCACAATCCCGGATGCGGCCACCGTTGCCCCGTCGGCGTCTTCCAGAGGCAGGTACAGCAGCGGCGTGGGCGTGTACTTGGTGACGCCGTTGAAGATCGCCGAATGGGGGTTGCCGCCGGGATGGTCCAGGCGACGCATGATGCCCGACGCGGAGATGGTCACGACGGGGTTGGTCAGCGACTCGTCCCACGACGGGGCGTACGAGTCGGCGTAGACGATGGTCCGCACCCCGGACGCGAAACTCAACCGGAACGGGGTGTTCTGCCGCACGTACGGCCAGTTCGGGCCCAGCGGGTTACGGGGGATGAACTTGCCGAGCGGGTCGTTGACCGCGAACGTGGACTCGGTGGTGGAGGTTTCCTGGTCCTCGTCGCCGCGGCCGACCCGGATCGACGCGCCGGACTCGGGCCGCACATCCGTGGTGATGTCCGTCCACGTCCACGTGCCGGGTGCGGCGGCCAGGTCCGCACCCCAGGCGACCTCCGCCTTCGTGATGATCGGGGTGGCCATCCCTACGACCGGACCATGCTCGCGAAGATCTTGATCTTTCCGGTGCGTAGTCCTTCGTGGACCGCGGCCGACAGTGCGCGGTCGAACGGGGCGACACCGCGGCTGCTCACCTGCACCGTCACCGCGATCGCCCCGCCACCGCCGGGGGTGACCCGGGCGCCGTACCAGCGAGCGGCCTGGTCGAGGATGCCCATCGACCGGGCGTAGTCGCCGAAGCGCGGCACGAACGCCTCCCCGCCGGTACCCGGCTCAGCGAACGCGTACCGCGCCGGGCCCATCGGGGAGTACACCTTCGCCGACAGCAGGCCCTCGGCGGCGTGCTGGTAGATGCCGCCCCAGCGGTTCAGGGCGCCAGCGAGGCCCTGACTACCATGCCCGTAGGTCGCCGACGAGGTGATATTGCGGATGTTGACGTCGATGTAGGTCTGGATGCGCCTGTTGGCCAGGTTGTCGAGCGTATCCCGGAACGAATTCGCCCTGCTGGCCGCCGCATCCAACCCGGGGGCGGTGACCGGCGTCGCGACGGCCGGCGGCAGGCTGGCCAGGCTGTCCCTCAATCCACCGACCTGCGACCTCAGGGACTGGACCTGGCTCGCCGAAAGCCCAGCCTTCGCGGCCATGGCCAGTAGCAGGTCAATCGACTGCTGGTAGGTTCTGTTCGCCTGGTCCGACGAGATCCCGGAGTCAATCTGGGCCTGCCGCAGATCATGCGCCCCCTGGATAGCCTGCAACAGCGCCCCGTAATTGTCTTGGCCGGCCTTGGTATTGAGTTCCCAGTGGCGCCGGTTCTGCTGGATCGACTCCGACAGTCGGGTCAGATCCTGGTTGTATTGCAGGGTTGCCTGATCCACGCCTATCGACACGCCGAACCACTTATCCCACGCGGAGGTCAGACCGTCGACGGCGCGTTTCTGGTTGTCGACCTCACGGGTCAGTCCACTGACCGCGTCGCTGGTGCCCCTCAGGGACCGGCCGAGCTGGTCGACGCCCTTGTCGTCGGCGCCGATCGCCGCGAACGCTTCATGCGTCTTGCCGAGCAGCCAGACCACCTGGCCGATAACGGGGATCACGAGGACCCAGTCGCCGAGCTTGCGCGCCGCGTCCGAGGCCGCGGTTCCGATCTTGATGAACCATTCATAGCCCGTCGCCAGCACCCGCAGCAGTAGGCCGATCGCCCCGAGAATCCCCATGATCAGGAAGATGAGGGTACGCAGCCCCTCCCGGGTACCCTCCGCCGAGGCGGCCATCTGGTGGAACATGAACGTCAGCGCCTGACCGATCCCGGGCAGCAGATGAGCCAACTCGATCAGCAGCGGCCGGGCGGCGCGCAGCGCCTCGGACATGCCGGGGCCCATCTCCTCGACCAGCCCGGCGATACCGCGAGCCAGCGGACCCACCGTCTGCGCCAGCCCAGCGAAATCAGTCGACGACAACGCCCGACGCAAGGCATCACCGATCGTGGCGAGCCCGGCGATGATGGGATCGGCGAACGCGGCGGTGTCGTGACGCAGTTCGGCGCCGAACCGGTGGGCGAAGTCCCCGGCCGCGGCCTGTACGCGCGGGTCGTGGATCTGCCCGACGATGCCCAGCGCCACCCCGCCCAGCCCGACCCCGGACAGCAGCGCCGCGTTGATCGCGGCGCCGATCAGCGGTGAGACGGCGATACCGGCCGCGATCAGGCCGGGGATCATGTACTGGCCGGCGCCCTCGAACGACGCCGCGAACGACTTGAAGAAGCTCTGACCGCCTTGCTGCCCGGCGTCCCCGGCCCACGACACCAGCCGCTTACGCAGCCCCTCCAGGTCCTTGAGCTCATCGCCGGACTTGAACAGCTTCTGAAGCACGCTGACGTTGCCGGTGCGGTCGAACTCCTCCGACAGGCGCTTCAGCTCACCGCGGGTGTGCATGATCCGCTGGTCGATCAGACCCATGCTGGTCGACGACTTGCCCAGGTCCTCCAGCTTCAGCGCCGAGCGCCCCGCGTCGTCGCCCATCAGTTTCATCGCCGCGGCGGCCTTCGCCGCGTCCGGCGGGATCTTCGTGATGGACCGGTCGAGCTTGTCGACCTTGCGGTCCAGCGCGTCGACCTTCGCCTCGGCGGCGGTCGCCTCAGCCTTGAACGCGGTGGCCTTCAGCTCAAGGGAAACAGATGCTTTTCTATCTACCAAGATCTACACCTCCGCTCAGGTCGCGCGGGTGACCGCGTACTTCATGCCACGGGGTGGCCTCGATTCGGCGGGGTCGTTCTGGACCTGGGCCTCCAGGACCCGGCAGGCCTCACACCTGGATGTGTGGACCTGCCACGTGCCCTGTGTCTTGCGGTCGTGGGACACGTCCCGGGGGTTGCCGCATTCCTTGCACTCGGCCGCTTCCTCTTCGAGCAGGGCTAGGAGTAGGTTGCGGTCCTCGTCCGTCCACAGCGGCTCGGCCGTGGTGACCGACCGGATCAGTCGACCGGCGGCGTCGTGCTCGTGCTCGGTGAAGGTTCGGGGCTCCCGGCCAAGGAGCCGTGATCGGGGTTCGCCGACGGCTCGGGCTGCCTCGACCTCGCGCCGGAGCTCCGGGACAGCACGGAGGCGGCGACGGAGAAAGGGATCTCGGACGAGGAGTCGTTGACCTTCCACGCAGCCTGGGCCAGCTTGCTCCAATCCCCGTCGGACAGCTTGTCGGCTAGCCGCTGCACCTGTTCGGGCTTCATCGCCGGGTCCAGCGCCGACGCGGCGACGATCGAGCACACCCACGGGTGGTACAGGTCGGCGTACGCCTCGTCATCCATCTCCGGCGCCTTCACCGGCCGCTTGGCTTGAAGGTTGCGCCACGCCCGCCGGGGGGTGACCGCGCGGAACACGAACGGCCGCTCGTAGGCCTTCATCTGCTCGCGCAGCTCGACCATCCGGTCGGCGGTGTCCGCGCCGGGTCGGTCGCCGGCCAGGTTGACGGGGGCCTGGCTCATGTCACCCAGTTGCGCCTCAAGCCGCTCGTACTCGGACTTCAGGCTGCCCTTGACGCAGATGGTGACGGTGGTCTGCGCCGGCTCCGCCTCGTCGATGATGGACTCGATGTCGAAGGTCATGCCGGCACCTCGTACGTCTTACCGGGCCGACCCCACAGGATCGACAGGCCGCGCCGGGGGCCGAGCTTCAGCACCGCGCCGATGACAACCCCCGGGTAGCGGTTGAGCTTCACCCACGAGCAGCGGTCGGCGGTGTGCACGACCACGGCACGCGGCGCGCGCCACTCGAAGCGGCATCTCCACTCGTATCGGTACCCGTCCTTGTACGTCAGGCCGTCGTGGCAGTGCAGGGCCACGTCGTCACAGCAGCGGCTCATGATGCTCCTTCGGGGATGGCCAGGATGGCTTGGTGGCCGGCCCCGCTGGCCATCCCAAGCGGCGGGGCCGGGCACGAATCAGGCGACGACGGCACGCTGGTTCGGGTCGAGATAGACCGTCAGCGGCACCGTGAAGTCCCACGACGTGTCAGGCGCCGGCTTCGACCCGGTGTACTCGCCGCACTCCACGGGGAACATCCGCAGGGAGCCCGTGGTGCCCCCCGCCCCCTGCCCCGTCGTCCACGCCGTGGCCGTCAGCACACCCTCCCGGACGGCGAGGAACCCGACCGCTCGGTAGAGGAGCAGGTTCCACGCCGGGTCGGTGGAGCCGGACGTCGCGTCGTGGTGACACGTCAGCGAGATCGTCGGCACCCGCCGGCCCACCCGGTTCAGGGTGTAGGTGGAGCCCACGTTCCCGACGTCGACCTTGCCGGTGTCCATCCCGATGTCCAGGCCGTCGGGGTTGATGTAGGTGGTCAGGTCGGTGCCGGCGTTCAGCTCGGCCGTGGTGGGCGCCGCGATGTTCGAGCAGGCCGTCAGCCAGTACACCCTCACCCGGCCGTCGATGATGACGACGCTCATTCGCTGCTCTCCTTGGTCGTCGCGGCCTTCTTGGCGGCCTTCGGTTCGGGTTCGGGTTCGGCGTCGAGGTCGTCGAACACGTCGGCGAAGTCGGGTAGGTGGAAGTCGGCGGGTTCGTTGCGAAGGTCGGAGATGCGGACCCATCCCCTGGCCCGCTGGTGTTCGAGGGCGGCGGCGGGAACGATGCCCGGGGTTGCGATGTCCGGATGCCGGACCACGGCGAAGTTGCTCATCGGCTCAGACCTTGAAGGCGTAGTAGGTGACGCCCGTCCGGGCGCCGCTGAAGGTGATCGACGCGACCCCGGTCGCCGGGTTGACGGCTGAGCGGGGGACGAACACCGCCCGATGGCCGGTTGCCGTACCGGTCAGCGTCGGCACGGTTCCGGCGTAACCCAGGCCCGGCGTCAGCCCCGGGTCGAGGACCGTCACGTCGGTCGACGTGCCCGTGGTGATGATCAGTAGCTGTATGCCGTTGGGGCCGAAACTGCTGTCGGCGAACGTGTCGGTCGCCGCCGGGGTCAGCGGGGTCGGCGTTGTGAAGGCGCCGCTGCTGGGTATGGCGACGGATTGGGTGGCCTGAAGCGTCATCCGGCGAACCTCCTAAGTGGACACAAGGAAGCCGCGCGGCGGCGGCGAAATCAGGTGGTGGCGAGGGTGCGGTAGACCACGATCAGTTCCATGACGGGATCGCCGGTCGTGTCGGTGCGGGTCGGTACCCCGGCGCCTTGCTCCTGCCGGATCAGCCCCAGGTTCAGGCCGGCGACGACGAGACGCTTGTTCAGCAACGCGGTCCGGACCCGCTGCGCGACGGCGCGGGCGGCGACCTCGGCGTCCTCCGGTGTCGCGCCGGACACTCCGCCGCCAACGCACACAGCGATCCATCTCGCGGTCGGCGAACCGGCCAGGCCGTCGAGGGCGTCGGTGGTACCGGTGGGCCACTCGACCGTGGCGTAGACCACGACGTACGGCGGCGCGGCGGCCGGGGTCAGGTTCGGCACGCCACCAGGGAAGACCACCAGCGACGTGTCGGCTCGCAGCAGCGCGATACCGGCGGCGACCAAGGATTGATCTAGGCCGTCAGTCATTGGACCTCCCCGCGCGGCTTAGTGCGGCACGACGCGGCATGGCCGGGTATGATGAGGCAATGGAACGCAACGAGATCAGCCGGCACGAAGTCCTCGTCTACCGCGTGCTCGCCGAAGGCGGGTGGGTCACCACCCGAGAGATCGCTGAAACGACCGGCGTAGCGCCGAGGACAGCCCGCGCGCACGCACTGAAGTTGGTCCGCCTGGGCATCGCCGACCAAGCCGAGGTCTTCCCGGGGCATCGTTACCGAATCAGCGAACACGCGAGCAAGCGCAACCGCGCCTACCACGACCGCATCCAGCGCGCGGGTGAGGCACTGGGCATCTAGCCCGGGTCCGTCACCGGGCCACCTTCGGGCGGCTTCTCCCCGGCGATCAGCGACGCACCCAACTCCGCCACGTAGCGCTCGAAGCGCGGCACCTCGGCGTCCAGCGCCGGGGACAAGTGCGGAATCGGAGCGTTGTTCTGGCTGCCGTACTCCAGCAGCCGGCCGAGCCCGCCTTGCAGCTTCGCCCGGTCCGGGCCGACCTCACCGACGATGCCACCAGCGCCGGAGCGCACGTCGTAGCTGATCGACCTCGGGTAGTGCGGCAGGTAGCCACGATGGGACGCCGCGCGGATGATCCGCTGAGCCTGCCTCTTCACATTGAGGCAGCCCTGCCCGACGATCTTCTTCCCGCGTTCCTCCACCTCATCGGCGGCACGCTGCAAGTCGGCGGCGAGTTCCTTCAGGCCCTCGGACTTGGCGCCCATCAGCCGCTCGTCTCGACCATCAGGAAGCGGCGGGCGGTGGCGTACGACTTGTGCGCCGGCCCTCTCAATCTGAACGTCTTCCCGACCAGACTTGCGTCAAGCAAGCAAGACGTGATCGTCACCAGGTCGTCCGGCGCGACCGCCGCCGTGTCGCCTGTGACCGGCAGGTGCAGCGTCAGCTGGCCGATGAACACGGCGGCCTCGCCGACCTGCGACGGGTTCGCCGCCGGCGCCGACTGCTGGATTTTGCACGGGCCGCTGTAGACAACCGCGAGGGTCGGCGTGATGACGCCCGTCTCGCTGTCCACCGTCGAACTGGTGCGGTGCCGCACCGTGCACGCGTCGCCCATCAGCCGCTCAGCCGCGGCCCGGCCCAACAGTGTGACCTGCCGTGCGCCAGACGCCGCCTGGACGTTGAACCCCGGGAACAGGGTGGCGCCCGGGTAGACACCCGAACCCGGGTACAGGGTCAGGGTCAGGGTCAAGGTCAAGCCGCCAGCCCCACCCAGAACGGCTGCGTGTTCGACGTCATCGTCGTGAGGTCGCGGGTCGGCGGCAAGGTGGTGTCCGACGTCAAGCCGATGTCGCCGTTCGGGTACGGGCCCACCGACAGCGCGCCCGCGGTCAACCCGCCGGTCTGCCCCGACCGGTACAACGCCGGGGATGTCGTACCCCGGAACATGATCCCCACGTAGTAGGTGCCGGCCGCCACGTTGGTCAGCGGCGCCGCCAACGTCGCGATGATCCGGCCCGTGACGGTGGTGAAGTTGGTTGCCTGGTCCGGCCACTGCGCCAACTGGAGGCCGGTCGCGTCCCGCAACACGATGAACCCGGCGCTGATCGTCGAACCGGTCGTCGCCGACCCGTACACCACCCTGGACAGCGACGGCACCGCGGCGGGCACCCACACCCGCACGAAATGCTCAATCCCCTGCGTGAAAGTGACGTTGGAGGTGAACACGCGGGGGTCGCCGGTCCACCCGACCAAGCCGATGTCGGCCGGCTGCATGACCGCGTCGTCGAGGGACTGCACGAGTGCGTGAGCACCCTGGATGCCCGTCTCCATGTAACCGAGGCGGGCCGCCGATACCGGCGTCGCCCCGGCTGCGCCATCAACCCACGTCTGCGGGGTGTACGACATCGCGGGCGTCCTTAAGCGGTCGGCACGGTCGGCACGACGGTCCAGTGCCAGTCAGGATCGGGGAATGCGTACTGCGGCTGCCCGGCGCTGGAATAGGCGATACGGGCGGCGTTGAGGATGTCCCGACGACGGGCCCGGTCCCACGTCACCTGGTAGTCGTCGACACCCTCGGACGCGGTTGAGGTTGGATTGCGGTAGGCGATTGCGGTGAGTTCCAGGCCCCACGAATACAGGTTGTCCGCGACCGGGCTGGGCCAGTCGGCCAGCCCGGTCGCGTCCTTCAGCCAGCCGTATGCGGTCCGCCGCACCACCGCGATCGTGGCGGGGTCGATCGTCTCCTTCACGTACAGCTGAAGCTCAGTGTCCGTGAAGAGATCCGCCATGACCTACTCAGCCCCCGTACTCGGCGACGAGGTCTTCCTTCGTCATCTGCTCGGCGACCGCGCGGGCGTCGTCCTCGGACACACCCTCATCCCGCCGCGCGACCGCGTACTCCACCCACGCGGCCTTACCCGCGTTGCCGTGCGGACGCCTGGGCGGCTCCCCAGACTCGGCAACCGGCTCCTCCGGCTGGACGACCGGCTCGTCGTCGACCCACTCGGCGTACTCCCTGCGCACCAGGTTGGCCACGTTGTCCGGGTCAGCCGAGTCGGGGAGAATGGCGCCCTGGTAGAAACCAAGGACGGTCCACTTTCCGCTGATCGGATCGAGAACCTTCACGGTCGCATACGCCACAGTCACTCTTGCTCGACGCGTGTTCACGTGTGCATCACCATCCGTACCGGGTTACCGGTTGTCGCGGTGTCCAGCGCCGTCCCGATGATCTTCTCGAAGGTCTGGGCAACAAACGGTCCGACCTGACCCGCCGCAGCGGCAAAAAGTTTCTGGCCTGCCGTCACCCCACCGCTGTTGATGACGGTGATGACCGGTCCGAACATGAGTGCCTTGACCGGTGCTGTCGAAGCGGCGCCGGCGAGAGCGATACCGACGACCGAGGCCGAGTTGGCACCGGCTGGACCGAGCGTGCCCGACCCGGAAACCTCGAGCAGTTGGTCGGCGGTGATGGTGGCCGATGCAGTGCAACCGGCGAAGATGTGCTCGAACCCCTCGTGCAGATGGTTGGCGTTGCGCAGGATCGCGCTGGAGATGACGGGCATTAGTCCCCCCTCACGCCAACGGAGGCGATAGTTGCCGTTACGGTGGGCGAACTGCCACCAGTCAGGGTCTTGAGGTTCGCCCGGACGTACCGAATCAGATGGGCGTTGACGGACACAGCGCCCTGGCTGAGGGCGGCACCGGCGAGAACGACCCAGTTGGTCCCGTCGTGCGACCCTTCCAGGTCAATGTTGACGGTGGACGGGCTTCCGGTTGCCGACATGGCCATGGTGACGTACCGATACAGACCCTCCATGTCCCGAGACGTGCCTGCCCCAGTAGTGGTGGCTGCGTTGAGTGAGACGAATGGCAGCATCACAGCACCACACCGGTGATCTCGTATCCGGCGCCCGGCTCCTGTACGAACGGAACCGTCAGGCGGCGTGCCTGCAAGTCCCACGCGTCCTGGCCTTCCTTGCGGATCGACTTGACCTCAACGCCCGCCAGACCGCCGAACTGGGCATAGCCGGGCGCGGCCGTCGCCTCGTCGGCCATACCGCCAAGTTGGGTGGAGTCCAGCACCCACGCCCTGGTGACGACCGGCAGGTTTGGGGTCTTGATGACGGTCAGGTTCGCCACCGTCTCGATCATGCCGGTGTAGACGGGGTTGTCGGACGTCTCCCGCTTGCGCAGCTGCGCGATCGCGTCGTTGAGCATCAGGTACGTGTACGCCTTCGGCGACACCACCAGGGTATCGGCGTGGTAGCCCAGGTTGAGATCCTCGATCGCCTGGATGGCGAGGAGGATGTCGTCCAGCGGCTTGCGGTTCGCCGGAATGTCGTCCCAGCGGCCAGCGGTGCCGACCTCGGCGGTGATCGCGGTGCCGATGGCGGCCATGGAGACCGTATCCACCTGCTTGATGACGGTAGTGACGACCTTCGTCAGCGCCCGGTCCACGGCCGACATCGGCCACGACTTGCGGGTGATCTCCTCGTCGGTCAGCAGCGCCTTCTGGCCCCACTTGGAGATCGCGGCGAGGCCGGCGGTACCGGTGCCCAGGTTGGCATACGGGTACTCCGACCCAGCCGACACAGCCTCGACCGGACGGTCGGAGATGAACGGCTCGGTCATGTCGTAAAGAGCCGCACCGCCACTGGCCCGCTGGCGGTCCTTGAGCAACTGGTCCGACACGAAACGCAGGTCGGTAGCGTCGCGCAGGCGACGCTGGATCCGGACCGGGTCCGAAAGGAACCGGCTGATGGTGAGCAGGTCGCCCGAAAGGGTGGGCGCCGCCGCCGGGTATGCGTAAGGCATGGCCTATCTCCTCTCGGGAGAGTTAGAGCGGATAACCGCTGTTGGCGCCGGCCTGGTCGGCGGTCGCAGCGGCATTGAGAGCGTCGATCGCGTCCTGCAACTTCTCGGTGAGCGTGGCGAAGTTCGTCGGTTCGTACGACGATTCGTGGCTCTCCACGCCGGCCTGAAGCACCGTGACCCGCCGGATGATGTGGCCCCACTCGGGGCCCGTGTTGTAACTGCGCCAGGTACCACCAACAGGACTGGCCATCAGGTGCGTCCGATGAAGCGGACCTTGTTGGTCGACGTCGCCGTGGTCGTGGCGATGCCGATGAGCGTGCCGAGTGCGGCTGCCGCGGCGATGCTCGACGTGGCCGGGTCGACCTGACCCGTCGCCGCGGCCTGCACGCCGCCGGCGGCGGTGATGCCGTTCGCGCACACGATCTCGTGTTCCACATTGGCCAGCGGCCAGATTGAGACCTTCGCGCCGGACGCCGCGTCATGCGCGAACACGCCGATCACCGTTGCCGCCGCTGCCGTGCCGACGCCGGCGGTACCGACCCCGGAGGCGATGGCGATCGTGCCGCCGGTGACGGCCGCAGACGTCGTCTTCGTGAACGGAACAGCTCCGCCGGTGTAGACGGGGGTGTAGTCGGCCATGGCTCAGACCCCCTTGCGCACGGCGGTGGGCGGGGACAGTCGGGCGATCTCGCGGTCGAGCTCGTCGTCGACCTCTTCGCCGTCGCCGACGTAGCCCGACGCCATCACCGCAAGCGCCGAGTTCTTCGTCAGGTTGTCAATCAGCGAGCGGGTACCGTTCGGGTCCGCGTCCCACAGCCGCGCGAAATGCTGCCGCTGCGCCGGGGTGAACTTCCCGTCGCTGACGGCCTTCGCGATGACCTGGTCCCGCTCGTCGCGCTGCGACTTGTCGACGAAGGCGGTCAGGCGCTTGATGGTGTCCTGCGTCGCCTCCCACACCGACGACGCCAGCACGACCGTGCCTGGCGCGCCGGACGCGCGCACCAGCTCCTTGTTCGGCGCCACCGCGGGCTTCGCGGTGGCGGTGTCATCGAACAGTGCCGGCTGCGCGGGCTCGGGCTCGGGCGGAGACGTCTCATCCGGGGTGGCGCCGGCCGCTGTGAGCATGGCCGCCTTCACCTCGTCGTCGGAGGCGTCGGCCGACAGACCCAGCGCCTCTCGGATCTTTACCGGATCCATGCCGGTCCCTTCTCTCGGTTCCTCCGCCTCCGGGGCGGGAGCATGTGGTGGGGTTGCCGGGTCATCCGGCGGGGCCGACGCGAACACCCGCTGCGCCGACGACGCGGCCAACGCGGTCTGAAGGTCGGCGAGGGACTTGATGTCGCGGACAGCCGGCGGGGTGGCACCAAGGAACACCAACCCGGACAGGACGAGGGAGTACTCGCGGCCCTGGTACTCGAAGTCCTGCCAACCCTCAATCGACCGGTTCGGCCACCGGGTAGGCGCCGACGCGGCCAGCCAGTCGGGCATCCCGGTGATGTCGCCGAGCAGCACCGGGCCCCGATGGTCCTGGTGGTAGCGGATGTTCGTGACCGCCCCGAACGACGGCTCCCCGTCGAACCGGTCGTCGACGTGGCCCAGCTTCACCGGCACGGCCTGCCCACCGGACGCGGCGAAGAAGTCCGCGGCGTCACGCAGCATCTCGTCGGTGAAGTCGCCATTGCCCGATGCGACTTTCCAAGAACCAGGGCGAGCGAGCTCAACACCGAGTAGATCCGACCCGGCGGCGGCCTTCACCTCGTCGGCGAAGGTGATGCCGTACCGCTTGCCGGCCGACTTGATCCGCGCCTTGATCTTCGCGAGCTGGTCGGCGGTGTACTTGGCCGCGTTCTTCGGCATCGATATGTATGACCAGGCGGCGCGGCAGTGCTCCTCGGAGTCCAACGGGTACCGCTTCTTGCCATCCGGCTGATGTCCGGGATCGGCGTAGGTCACGTCGCCGTAAGGCTTCTTCGGGTCGCCAGCGGCAGCGGTCACGGCGTGCGTCATCGGCCCACGCACCACCTTTCGGGGGGAGGCATACTGGGATGCGTGGACGAGTACGAAGACCTACGCCGCCAGATGCCGGATCTACCGCCGCCGGCCGAAGAGAATCAGGCGCGCCGAATCGGCCGCATCGCGCGGGACATTCAGCGGCAGGTCAACGGGAGCGGGCCGGTGATCGGCCACGCCATCGAGCACTCCATCGAGGACCCGTTGACCGGGGAAATCACCGTACGGTTCGTGGCCACCTAAATCAGGTCAGCCGGGGCCTACACGGTGGCCGCGCGGCGGTTTGCCGTGCTTGACCCTGTTCAGATCTGATCCGGGCCAGAAATGGTACCTTTCGTGGAACCACTCGGCCGCCGTGCGCTTGGCCATCTCCGGGTTCAGGTACTTCACCAGGTGGTGGTACAGCTCAGTCCAGGTCGACCACTTCGCCGCACCCTCGCCGTACACCCAGTAGTGCTTGAGCTGTTCGCCGCCCGGGTGGGTATCGACACCAGCGGCGGCCTGAACCTCGTCGGGCGCGGCATTAGCAATGTGCTCGGCCAGGTCGCTGGCCAGGTCACCCTTGAAGTCAACGTGGCTACCGCCGTGCTCGACCCGGACCGTGTCGGTTCCGTCCTCGTACGAGCCCCACCCGGTCACCGTCATCGGGCCGTCGGTCAGCTTGAAGGTGTGACGCTCCACCGGGTGCTCATAGCTGGAGGTCGGGTCGCCAGGGTCAAGGTCCATGCTGTTGAGCGCGTCGTACAGCCGGGTCGTCTGCTTGCCGGACAACGTGAACGACGGGCCGCCCGGGAACTCAAGCTTCGTGTTGCCCTTGCCCTCGTCGCGCACCGCGACGTCCTCCACCCGCTTCAGGAGACGCGCCGCCCCGCCAGTGCCGATCCACTCCCCGGAGTGTGGGTTACGCGGCTCGGCCGGGTTGAACTTCGCCGCCACCGACTGCGCCCCGGTCGGGGTGGGCGGCTCCGGGGTGGGGGCTGGCGCGGCCGGCGGTGCGGTAGCCGTGGCCGGATCCGCCGGCGGCAACCCGTACTGCTGCCGCGACGACTCCTCCAACACCTCGTCAGGGTGGATGACCCCGGCGTCGACGAGCGTCTTCAACGCTTGCGCCGTAGCGGCCTGGCGGGAACCGATCTCGTCGAACACCAGCCGCGGCGCCGGCTCATCCTCGCCGAAGTTGACGTCGACGAGGTCCTCGACGATGTGCTGGGTGGCGGTGTCGCGGATCTGCTCGGCGAGAGTCTGTAGCGACATGGTGAAGAAGTCCGCGAACGTCGTGCCGAGCGCCCAGCTGCCGGTCTGCTGGCCGAGGTTCAGGAAGTGCGCGAGCACGGCCCTGGCTATTTGCGAATCGTGATACTCGATGACCGGCATGGCGTCCGGCAGGGTGCCCTCGACGCCGCGTAGCAGCAGGTCCGCATCGTGTGACACCGCCGCCCCGGCGGCCTCACCCGCGCGCCACGCCTTCGCCATCGCCAAACCAGCCGACATGGTCGCCGGCGTGCCGTCCGGTGCGTCCTTGTACAGCGGCACGCCAAGCCCGTTCCGCTCGATCGTCTGCGCCTGGACCCGCAGCAAGCGGTCCTTCAGTAGCCAGTTCTTGTAACAATTCCGAAGAATTGACGTGCCCAGCCAGTTGCCGCCCTCCCGGGCGTGGATGTACGCGACGAGGTGATTCACCGGAATGGGCTGCGGCTCCCGGTCGACCGCTGTCCAGTACTGCTTGATCGCGACGAGTCCGCCGTCGGGCGCCACGTCGATGCGCTCGATGGTCTTCGCTGGCCGGTACGAGAGCTTGCGCAGATGCGCCGCCGACCCGTCGGGCGTGACCCGGTAAACCTGCTCGAAGTAGGCGTGCCCCATGGGGAGCATCAGCAGCGCCTCGCGCAAGTGCGACGACCACGAGAACCGGTCCTTCGTCCGCGGCGGCGCGGAGGGCTTCTTCCCGACAACCGGCAGGCCGAGGTCGTCGGCGACGAACTTCACCACCCGGGCGCGGGCGCCGGCCGGGTCGATGCGCCACGGGGTGCGCAGCAGCGTCTCGGTGACCGCGCGCAGCACCGACCCGACCTGGGCGTCTTGTCGGCGCATCTGGTCGTAGACGTAGACCGACTGCGGCCACACCAGTTCCGGGGTGGTTTCGTTGTCGTACAGCCACCAGTTGTAGTTGGGTGCCTGGACGTAGCCGATCTCCGTCGTCGGGGCGGTAGCGGGCATGGCGGCGTACCCTCCCCAGACATGAGCGGTGGAAGCTACAACTACCTGGGCTCGATCTGCTACGACGACCTCGGCGAACTACTCACCAAGGAGTCGGACCTTCGGGACATGGCCGATCGGCTGGCCGGCCTCGGCTACGCCGAAGACGCCGCTCGCGAGACGGAAGAGTTGCTGACCATGCTTCGTCAGTGGAAGACCCGCGCCGAGGTGCGAGTCCGCCGACTCAGCGACATTTGGCACGCCGTCGAGTGGTGGGACTCAGCCGACTGGAGCGAGGACCGCGTCCGCGAAGCACTCACCAAGTACCGCGACGAGGGAGTCAGAAACCGGCCGTAGCCAGGTCGCCTGTCTCTGACCGTGCCGACGAGGCGACCAGATCCACCATCGGCGGCGGGGCGGGCGGAGGTGGCGGCGGCACCATCGATAGCCCCCACAGCGCGATGGCGGCGGCCACGAGCGGCGAGATGTCAGCCTGCGACTTGCGTCGCGAGAACGCCCACAGCCCATCTCCGATGTCCCGCCGGCTGGCGCCGGCCACCGCGCGAGCCAGCAGCGGATCCGCGAGATGCCTGACGTTGCGGTCCACGACAGCCGACGAGAACGCCTCGCACGCCTGACCGAGGTCCCGTGTGGTCGTCTGTCGAGGCTCGATCCCCGCACCCAGCAGGTCCGGCAGCAGGGCTCCGGCCGGGCCGCCCGGGTCGAGCACCCAGTCCAAGGGCCGGTGGACGCGCAGTTCGACACACCGCGCCGGCACCCAGCCGATACCCGGGCCGTGGGCAACGACCTCAACGTGCGCCAAGCCATCCGGCCGCCACATCGCCGCCACGATCGCCGCCGAGCGAGAACCAGGCGAAACGTCGATGGCGAACACGGGCCGCCCGGGCGGGGCAGACTCCCGGTCGCCGCACTCGGCCCACGCCTCAAGCGGGAAGGCGCCCGTGCCGACCGGCTCGTCGTACCAACCCAGCCGCTCACGCCCGAACTCATCCGGCGGCAGCGCCCGCCGCTCGTTGCGGATATACGCGTACGTGATCCGGCGACCGAGCGCAGGATTCGCCAGCGGCCACAACGTCTCGTCGTCGAGCGCACAGCCATCAATGCCGACCGAGTGCAGGCACTCCGGACCCAGCCGGCACGGCGGGGCATCCCAGCTACCGGGCGCGCAGAACTCGATCCACACCAGCGACGGATCGCCACCGGCACGACCGCGGTCCCGCAGTGCCCGCAGGTGGTCAGACGAGAGGACGCCCGCGCTCGACCCATAGTTGATCTGCGGATCCCCGGTCATCGAGCGGGCCGCCAGCGTCGGAATCAGCGCGCCCATCGACTCCGCCGGCAGGTACAGCGCCTCATCCATCACCAGACGCTTGCCACCCAAGCCCCGGCCGCCGCCTTTTGAGCGGGCCAGGAACTCCAACTTCGCGCCGGAGTGCAGCTCGATCGCCTCTTCGCCGTTGGCGTAGGAGATCTTCTTGACCCGCCGCGACAGGTCCGGCGTGGAGGCGATGATGCCATCGAAGTCGTTGAACGCGTCCCTGGCGGTGCGGAACAGGTGCGCTGTCCAAACAATCCGGTCCGGAGGCAATAAAAACAGATCAAACAGCACTGCCGGCAGCAATACGCCGCCCGTTTTCCCGTTCTGCCGGGCCTCGATGATGGCCGACTCGAAGGCTGCCCACCGACCGCCGGGGCCATAGGACAGCATCGCGTCCACGGCAACCTCTTGCTCGGCGTCCAACTCCCGGCCGGCTAGGCGCGCGAGGTCGACCGCCTCGTCGCCGTACGAGCCGAGTCGCGGCGGTATCCACAGGTGCGCCGGCTGCACTGAATCAGGCACCGGCGGCCTTCTGTAGGCGTCGCTGGGCGAGCTCGTCGAGCGGATCGACCGCCCTTGACGCATCCTGGAGTGCCTCGGTCATCACCGCGCGCAGCTCCCGGCTCAGCGCCGCAATCGCCGAACCTGTGTCGAACGGCGATTCCATCCGCTCTGCCAGCCGTACGGCCTGAGCGCCGAGCGCCGAGTTCAGCTGGCCAGCCGACCTGAGCTCGTCCCGAACCGTGTCCGCCAACGAACCGGATGGCACCTCGACCGGGGACGGGAGCGCTTCGACCGCGCCACGGCGCTGCTTACGCTTCCGGCAGGCCGGGCCGCAATATGTGGCCGTCTTCCGCTGAGCATCGAACGGTTTGCCGCACGCCGCGCATGAGACCCTCATCAGGCCCCCTCACTGAGCGTGAAGCCCGCGCCCTCCGATTATGCATTGGCCATGCATGAATGGATGGCGTGACATAGATCTTGAGTGGAGAGGCGTGGGGGACGGCACCCAGGGTCCGCCGACCTTCGGGCGAATAATATCATAGCGTCCCTAAACGGACATGGGCATTGGTCGACACGCGACTCGGACTATGCATGGATGCATAGTTATGCCACCCTCACTACAGTCACGCTGCGTCACTCTCACTGACCTCGACCCGGCACTCAGCGCAGCGCCCATTGCGCTCTACAGGATCACCTACCGGGAGGCTGGACGGCAGCCGGGACAGGCTTGGCTTTGGATGGCTCGGGACGCGTGCGACCAGCAACGCACTCAGGGCAGTACTTGCGCGGTCGACCACGTTGGCCTGTGAGCTTGAGCGTCGCGCCACAGCCTGCACACGGCCAGGTCGACGAACGCTGTTGCGCTGCATCTGCCCGTGGGTGGCAAGTCCAGCATCGCCCCCAGCGCAACGGCGCACCGCAGTCGCACGTCGGTCGCGGCGGCGGCGGTGCCGCCCTCGTCTGCTTGGTCACGACGTCGGGATCCTCGGCCCACAGAGTGACCTGGCCGGTGTAGTCACTACCGTCCTTGGGTCGGCCCTCGTTGCACAGCCGGCAGACAGGTGATCAAGCCCGAGGCTGTATGTGGTCTACCACTTACGCGAGGTACGCACACCTGTCGCTCGCAGTGCGTTGGCCACGAGGGCGCCCGCCCTGCGGTTGCACGAGGCGTGCTCAGGTCCAGTCCATGCCGACCGGTCGTCGTTGTGCCCCAGGTCCCACGGCCTGCCGGGTTCGATGGGCCGCTTGCACCGCGCGCAGTCAACAAGCCCGGCCTCGACCTTGGGTCGCCACTTGGCGCGTTCGCGGTCGTGTGCGTTGTCGTAGCCGCGTTGCCGTGGGCCGGGCTTGGGCATCGTTCACCTCACCCGAACACCCGAGGTGTGCGCGGGAGACAGATCGACCCGGGCCGTTCGTCAGACGGTCCGGGTCGAGGGGGCTTGCCGTTGCCAAGATTGATGGCAACTTAACGGGCCATCCCGTGGCCACATTGCGCCACAATCACTAGGCAATCTCGCATCCCGGATGGTGGTCTGTCAAGTATCCTGCCTGTCTTCTGGCCTCGGCGTGGCGCGCACATCCTCGATCGAGTAGTACACCTGTGGGTAGCCAGTGACTCGGACGGTCCGCCAACCTCGGCGCGAGGCGAGGCGGTAGACATGCGCCACGGTGACCCGCAGGTAGGCGGCCACCTCGGCTGCACTCCAATGCTCGTCTCGCCAGGTCACTCGACCTGGCGCAGACGTTTGATGTGCTCGGCGAGTTTTCCCTCCAGGCGGAACCACTCGCCGTGTGTCCTGTACTGGCCGAACTCGCGGTGCCGGCGACGCTCGGTATCCGTGGTTCCCGACTCGGCGGCTAGGAGTTCTTCCGGGTTGATCGCGTTCAGCCGCTCGACCAGGTTGCTTGAATACCCGATCTTGACCCGGTTGCCGATCCGCATGTAGTAGACGACGGATCCTGTGATCTCGACGGCGGAGAAGCGACCTCGGCGGGTGCGCTGATTGGGCAGGCTCGCGGGTACCTCCATTGGCCGGGCTCGGAGGCGCTCCACGCATGTCTCGATGATCTGCTCCACCACCGGGATGGTGACCTCGACGTTGCTTCGCTTGAGCTTGATGATCTCCTGGAGAACGAGCGGGTACACTCCGTCGCCCCGGTCGATCGCGCCGAGCACTCGCTCGACGACGGGATCTTGCCAGTGACTTGGCCGCATGTCCGGGATGTAGGGATTGCGCCGGCTACTGGTCCTGCCGCTATCGTTCGTCATGTCGACTCCTCGGGTCGGCCACGCCCCGGGGCCGTTCACGCGGTCGCCGGGGTCTCGATCATTCTCTCACGTTTCACCGGTACACCTCGGCCACTGGTCGCCGCCAGATGTGGGCGACCTCGGCTGCGGTGTAGTAGCGGATCATTCGTCGTCTTCGTCGCCCGCGAGGTACGCCGGCAGCGGGATGCCAGCTTGCTTAAGCGTCGCTCGCGTGTTGCGCCAAGGGCTGTCGTGGTCGTAGACCGGTCGCTCAACGTCGAGCAGGCGCCACAGGTGGCGTTCTTCGTCGCGCACATCGCCCAAGTGATCGGCGAGGGCCTGTCCGCACAGCACCTCGACGATTACGGCCTTCTCTTCGTTGTTCACGCCGCTGCCCTCTGCTCGCTGTGCCAGTTCTCGTGGCGAGCGTGGCGGTGTCGACCGGTCTCATGGGCGACCTCGGCGGCGGTGTAGTAGCGGATCACGGTCGCCACTCGTCGCGGTAGCCCGGCCGGTCGGCGTAGGGCAGGGCGAGCAAACACAGGACGGTACTGCCCATGCCGTCGGTCTGGGCGTCGATCGCCTCCCAGTTGTACGCCTCATCCTCGTCCGGGTTGGTGCGGTCGACGATGCTCGCGATGATCTGCCGCTTGGCCTCGACCTCGCGCAGCACCCGGGCCGGATCGTGGCGACCGGCATGCTCGACATCATTGCGGCGACCCTCGAACACTCTGCGATCCATGAACATGTAGACCCCGCTGCCGTCCGCGCCGTGCGCCGCGTCCCACTTGCCGGGCGACTCAACCTCGCGCGCCACCCGCTCATCCGCATCGATCTTCGCCCGCAACCAGGTCACTAAGTCGTCGCTCACGCCGCCGCCCTCTTCCTCGCCATGACCAACCGGTCCAACTGCCGCCAGGCGGTAGCCGGCCACTGGTGCTCGCTCACCATGTCGCAGTACACCTCACTCGGTAGCTTGTCCTGGTCCCGCTCCCGCACCAGGGCCTCCAGCCGCCCTGAGCGCCGTGGCGGGCCGATGAAGCCGCGCGGCAGCTTCTCCACCACCCAGCCGTTGTTGCCGGGTACGCCACCACACAGCGGGCAGGGGCCTACGGTTAGGCTACGCGTCCCGGACGGGTACGCCAGCGGGTACGCCCGCGACACCAGCCCGGCGAGTTCGTCGGCGGCCTCACCCGCGTACTCGGTGGCGGCCAGCCAGATCGCATGCCGACTTACAAACTCGCCGATCGATCTAACGTCATCGGCCGGCAGCTTCACATTGCGCTGTTCGCCGATCAGCTTCGCCCACGACACCAGCACGTGCCGGATCTCGGCGCGCATCTCCACGACGGCATCCCGGGGCGGTGTGCCGCTGCCGGGTTTGCTGCTGGCGTGCTCACCGCCCCCGGCGGCCTTGAGGACGAGTTCCAGCTCGTGCCAGAGTTCGGCGGCCTTGACGGGGTTCTCGCCGAGGCGGCTGGTGCACACCGCGCAGAGCCTGAGCGTGTCGGCGGCCCAACCTTTGAGGCAGCCTCGGCAGGTGGGGCCGTCGCAGCCGTCGCCGTGGCGGCCGGGGATCTTGCACCTCGGGTTGAGGCAGAGCGGCGGGGTCATGACTGCTCGCCCGGCCTCTCGATCTTCGAGTTCGCGTAAGCCTCGGCGTAGACCAGGTCGGGATCTTCGCCATTGGCGCACCGCCGCAGCATCGACAGCAGGTCGGCGCCGCAGATGCACCACCAGCCGAGCGCGTCGTACTCCTCGTCGTTGGTCACGTCCCCGTCCCCTCCTCCACCGGCAGCATGATGGCGACGCGCTGGGTGTCATCAAGGTCGCGGCCGGGCTGGTCGAGACCGAAAACGCCTGTGGAGCGGATGTGAGACGGGTGGGGGCAACCCCGGCGCGGTCTGCTGTGAAACAGGAACACCGACCCGCAAGGGAAGGAATCCCCCCCGCCTTTAGGCGGGTGGAGGACGTCAAAGGAACTCCGTCTCGCCGGCCAGCCACGCGATCGACGTCTGCTCGTACTCGGCGCGAAGCTGACGAAGGCGGCTCCGCAGCGCTTGCGTGCGCATGGGGTCGGTGGGCAGTTGCAGCCACCAGCAGGCGTTCTGCCACGGCGCCGCAGTGGGCGAGAAGTACTCGCCGTGGACCTGCGCGCCTTCGAGCTTGCCGACCCGATAGACGACGTGGCTGACGATCTGGACGAACTCGGCCCAGCGCGCCTGGCTCAGTTTGTGGTCGCTGTTGCCGATGGAGATGCACACGTTCATTTGATCTATGTCCTTCCACAGTGCGGCAACGTGTGTGACTGGCTCGGTGAAATGCTCGGCAGTGACGAATTCCTCGTAGCCCCCGCCGGGGTCAGCGGTCACGGTCGCCTCCACGCGGTCTTCATGGCTGTCCTCGTCGTCGAGTTCTTCGCCCGTCAGCCGCGCCAGGGCGGCGGCACCGTCGTAGGCGATGGCGGCCAGGAACACGTGCGCCGTTTCCTGTGCCGCCTTCATCCGCCTCAGGTCGGCGGCGATGCGGGACGCGGCGGCTTTCCAGCCATGCCGGTACCCGCGCCCGTAGTCGCTTTCCTCGTCGTCGGGGTCGTCGCTGATCTCGGCGAGGTGGTCGATGTCATCCATGCCCGTTCCTCTCGTCGGCGCCCTCCGGCGCGGTGGGGGCGGGCGGGGTGGCTGGGCGGGTCACGGCTCCTCCTGGGCATGGCGGGCGAACGTTACGAACGACCACTGCGGCATAGCCGGGTACTCGCCCGTTTCGTCGACCTTCGAAACGGTGACGACAGGGAAGCCGCGAGCCATGGCGGCCAACTCCAGCTGCCGGACGAGCGCGGCCGGGACGGTGAAGCGCAACTCGTGAACCTCGGGCGCGGCGTCTTCGAGGGCTTTGTCGATGCGCCCGAGGGTTGCGCCGGCAACGAAGGGTTCGTCATCGTAGGGGCCACCATTGGACCGGTACGCGACGAAGGGGTAGACGAGCGAGTGGGTGTCGTCGTCTTCGGGCTGGTCGAGCGGGGTGGCGCTCACGCGGCACCGCCGGCCTGAGTCGCTTCGACGTAGGCGCGGATCGTGCGGCGGTGCTCGGCGTTCTCGGCCCGCAGTCGCTCGATCTCAGCGATCAATGCGGGGGCGTCGTTCACTGCGAGGATGTAAGCGGCTCGGCGCGTCTTGTGCGAGTCGCGCACACCGTCCGGTGCCTCACCGGAAACGAACTCCAACGCCCGTTCCAGTCGACGGCGAATCGTGTCGAGATCCAGTGGTTCGGTGCTCACAGGTTCTCCTCGGTTACGCGCGCGACGGCGCCGGGGGTGGGGTGGGTGGCGGCGGCTTCGCGCGAGCACTTCGAGCACAGGCCCGGACCGCCACAACGGGCCTTCATCGGGGACTCCGTCGCGGGGTCGGGCTCGCCGGGTCCGTACCAGTGCCCGTGCGAGGTCCAGCCGTCGTTCATCGCGCGGTCAAACTCGGTCACTTCGTCTCCTCCGGATCAGTGGGCCACTCGACGGCCGCGAGGGCGGCGCGGTGAGTGGCGGGCATGGCGGCGATGGGGTGGCCGAGGTGGTCGGCGCCGGCCGCCGCGCACACGAGGGCGTCGGCTTCGTCTTCGCCGCCGTGGAAGTGGGGGAAGCGGCGGGCCACCTCCCGCATCACGTCGGCCTTGGCGGCGTTGCCTTTGCCGGTGGCGTACTTGGCGCGGCTGGTGGGTCCCATCACGGCCAGCGGGAAGCCGCTCATGTCGATGTTCTCGGTGGCGAGCCACCACAGGCCGGCGCGGGTGGTGGCGTGGCCGGTGATGCGGGAGTACGCGAGTCCTTCGACGACGGCCAGGTCCCACACCTCGTCGGGGCCGAGGGCGGCTTCGGGGACGATGATGATCTGGTCGATCATCCAGCGGATGCGGTCCCGGTCCGGCCACTTCGCCTGCTTCGACGGTTCCTTGATCAGTTCGGTGCGGTAGTGGTGGTTGTCCCCGTCGCCGGTGCGGACGATGGCGATGCCGGTGGCGGTCAGCGAAAGATCCAACCCGAGGATGTTCACGGCGCTGCCTCGCCCGGGTGGCCCCAGCACTCGTAGGCGCGGCCGGACAGCAGCGACATGCCGATGCTGGCCGGTTCGCGGCAGGTGCCGTGGAAGCGGTGCGCGTCGAACGCTACGACACCGGAGAACGTCCGATGGCACTCCGGCGCGGCGCAGTGACACGTCCGTTCGCCCTGCCACCACGTCGCGCAGCCGCCACACCGACCCACGGGCGATCCGTGGTTGGGCCTTGCGGGGGCTCCCGCTGGCCGCTGGAACGCCGAACGTACCGGATTGGTACCTCGGGTGGGGGTAGCCGTGTCGATCTTGTTAGATCCGGCAGGCACGGCGTTGTCGGGTTTGCGCCAGCCGCGGCGCAGTTGGATGCGGGTCGGGCTCATGCGGGTTCCTCCGGTGCGAGTGTTTCGCTGCGGCACAGCGGGCAGTTGTAGGCGGGTTTGCCGCGGTGGCGGGGGCATTCGGGTGCGGCGGCGAGCCGTTTGGCGCGGTCGGCGGTCCACCGGTCGTGGGCCCGCCGGGCGTCGGCGCACCGGCCGCACGGCGGCGGGTCCGGGTCGTCGAGGTGTTCGGGGCAGGTTCGGGGGGGTTCTGCGGCGGGCGGCGTCGGGCCACTGCCGGGCGGCGGGCTCGCGCGCCCGCGCACGTCCCCCTGATGCTTCGAAGAAGCAGAAGGAACGGGTCGGGTCGGGGGGCGAAGCATCGGCGAAGCACGTGCTGAAGCAGGTGCTTCAGTTTTGCTTCGGGTCTTTCCGCTGGCCAGACCACCTAGCCGTCCGGCTTCGGCCTTCTTCGTGCGGTTATCCACAACCTCCTTTTTCGTGGGATTCCGCGGTGTTCCGTCGCCGTTTGCTTCCCATTGGTGGAACCGGTATCCGGCCCGGACTCGCCTCCACAACCCCGCCGCTACTAACTCGTCTGCCAACTCGTTCGAGCCTCGCGACAGCAAGCTCACTGCCTGATCGGATACGAAGCCATCGGTGAGATGGTCGCCAGACCAGGAGCCCGCCAGTGTCCACAGCCCGAGTGCCGCCAGCGATGTCGCTAGAGCTTTAGGGTGGGAATGAAGCCGGTCGTCTACCTTGAACCACACCATCAGGGACGCGCTCCCTTCGCCCAGTTGCAGGGCAGGCAGAGCGTGATAGGCATTAGGCGACCTCCGTCCATGGGTCGCGCGTACCGAACGTGTCGTCGAACCGTTCGCAGGCGGCCTTGCGGAAGAGGACGAATGGCGTGCCGGACCCGACGCCTCGGAAGGTGCCGGGCCAGGAGATCTCGCGGACGAGTTTGGGTGTTGCTACGCGGCCGTCAGGGAACACGTAGTAGAACGGGCACCCTGACATGGCCTCCCACTTCTCTGCCGCATCGAGTGCGGCCGTCTCTAGGTCGTGGTTGCCTGTCTCCCGGTGTGCGTCGCCGTCCTTGGCATCGATGAAGACGAGGCGCATCCGGGCAGAGAACTTCTTGGCGGCGATGATGTCGGGCATGTACCGCACGGGCGTGTTGACTCGCTTGATCACGTCGCGCATCTGCTCGCTGAGTTGACCCTGCCCGAACGGCTCGGCGAGCCATCCACGGATCTGCAACTCAGCGGTGACCTTGCGCTCAAACTCCTGAGCCCTGGTCAGACGGCGACGGAACTCGCGAGCGGTCATCCAGCCAGCACCACCAGATCGCGGTACAGCTTCAGCATCCGGCGGTTCTCCCGCGCCCAGGTGACCTGCTGGCCGGTGGCCTGCTGGGTGGAGTAGGGCACGATGATGCGCCGTTCGACATGCCAGCCTTCGTCGACGAACGGACGGAGCAGATCGGTGGCGTGGTCGACGACCGAGCCGTCTTCGTTCTGGGTCGGCGAGATGATGTACGCGACACGGCCGGCGTGTTCGATGACCGCCTTAACGACGGTGGCCCACGCGACGGTGAACGCATCGAGGTCCATCTCGGCCATCTCGCCGGGCTCGGTCGAGTAGCGGCCGACGGCCTGCTTCCAGTACGGCGGGTCCAGGAACACGAGATCGGCCTTGCGGGGTGCGGCTTCCGGCCAGCCAGCGGTGGCGTCGTGCTGATGGATCGGCAGGTGCGGCGAGTAATGGTCGCCGCGGATGTCGGCGGCCCACACGCGGCGGCCCATCCGCTTGGCGACGTCCACGGTGGTGCC
>Ga0137372_10000614_pt1 | contig 33941 bp, 29 predicted proteins | sample SagtaG_6_FD_104911 | JGI IMG/M metagenome (GOLD analysis project Ga0137372, IMG submission 104911) | Vadose zone soil microbial communities from Sagehorn Ranch, Mendocino, California, USA - Sage1_R_60_16 metaG | ecosystem: Environmental > Terrestrial > Soil > Vadose zone | place: USA...
CGCAGCGCCTCGACGTCCAGCTGGCCGCCGGGGTCGTCCGGCACGACCTCCACGCGCACGCCCCGGCGGCGCGCGAGCTGCAGGAAGGCGATCACGTTGCTGGCGTACTCGGAGGTGGCGGTAAGGATGCGGTCGCCCGGCCCCAGCGGCAGCGCGTAGAAGGCCATGTCCCAGGCGCGGGTGGCGTTCTCCACCAGCGCGATCTCCTCGCGGCGCGCGCCCAGCAGCTCGGCGACCGCGTCGTAGGCGTGCTCGACCCGGTCCAGCCGGGCGGCGGCCGCCTCGTAGCCGCCGATGGACGCCTCCAGACGCAGATGGTCGATGACCGCGTCCAGCACCGGCTGGGGCGGCAGCGACGCGCCCGCGTTGTTGAGGTGCGTCACGTTCCGGCAGCCGGGCGTCTCCGCGCGTGCCCGTTCGACGTCGAGCGGCAAGGCAAGCTCCTCCTCCGGACGCGATGTCGGCCCGTTTGCCATGCTATGCGTCATCACCGTCGTCGAGGGAGCAGCCATGGCGCAACGGGTTCGTGGAGTCGTGTCGAGGTCCAAGGGCGCACCCGTGGAGGTGACCACTATCGTGGTGCCCGACCCGGGCCCCGGCGAGGCGCTGGTCGAGGTGAAGGCCTGCGGCGTCTGCCACAGCGACCTGCACTACCGCGAGGGTGCCATCGCGCCGGATTTCCCGTTCCTTCTGGGCCACGAGGCGGCGGGCGTGGTGGAGGCGGTCGGGGCGGGCGTGGGCGGCCTGGAGCCGGGGGACTCGGTGGTGCTGGCGTGGCGGGCGCCTTGCGGGCGGTGCCGCTCGTGCGCGCGGGGGCGGCCCTGGTACTGCTTCGACTCCCGCAACGCCGCCCAGAAGATGACTCTGGAGGACGGCACCGAGCTGTCGGCGGCGATCGGGATCGGCGCGCTCTCCGAGGCCTGCCTGGTCGACGCCGGCCAGGCCGTCAAGGTCGACCCGGCCGCCCGGCCCGAGGCGGCGGGGCTGATCGGCTGTGGGGTCATGACCGGCTTCGGCGCGGCGGTGCACACCGGCAACGTCCAGCGTGGCGACACGGTGGCGGTGTTCGGCTGCGGTGGGGTGGGGGACGCGGCCATCGCCGGCGCGGCGCTGGCCGGAGCGCGGCGGATCATCGCGGTGGACGTGAATGCCCGCAAGCTGGAGTGGGCCCGCCAGTTCGGCGCCACCGACGTGATCGACTCCAGCGCCACCGACCCGGTGAAGCGGATCAGGGAGCTGACCGGCGGCCACGGTGCGGACGTGACCATCGAGGCGGTGGGCCGCCCGGAGGTGTTCAAGCAGGCGTTCCACGCTCGCGACCACGCGGGAACGCTGGTCCAGATCGGGGTGCCCGACCAGCAGATGCGCATCGACGTGCGCATGCTGGACTTCTTCGGCCGGGGCGGGGCGCTCAAGCCGTCGTGGTACGGCGACTGCCTGCCGAGCCGGGACTTCCCGGTGCTGATCGACCTGTACCTGCGGGGCAAGCTGGACCTGGACCGGTTCGTCTCCGAGACGATCACCCTGGACCAGGTCGAGGACGCCTTCGCCAAGATGCAACGCGGCGAGGTCCTGCGCTCGGTGGTGGTGATGGAGGCCTGACGCACGCCGGCGTCGAGGTCGCGGTCGGGCTACCGCCGAATGACTTCGTAGAGGGACGGGTGCGCGTGGCCCGGGAACTCCGCCGTGACCTTGAGGAATCCGGAGTCGTCGATGGCCGCCTGGAACGCCTCCTCGCTCGGCCAGGCGGCGATGTTCACGAATCGGAACTCCGCGTCCGGGGCCAGGCTGCGGTGCAGCCTGGTGCCGAGGTAGCCGGGCCGGGCGCGCATGAACTGCCGGGCCTGCTCCCAGGAGGACAGGAAGTCCTGGTCGTCGGGCGGCGGGACCTCGAAGAGATTGATCAGCAGCACCGCGCCGTCCGGCTCCAGTCCCTCCGGGGCCGATCCCGCCGGGTCGGGCCCGGCCGGGGCGTCGTCCTCGGCGATCACCTGGTAGAGGGAGGGGTGGGACGCGTACGGGATCTGCCGGCCGGGGAAGCGGGGCGCGGCGATGGCCGCCTGGAAGTCCACCGGCGACCGCCAGCGCGCCACGTTGACGAACCGGAACTCGGCGTCCGGGGCGGTGCTGCGGTGCAGGGCCGTGTCCACGTAGCCGTCCCGCCGCTCGAGGAAGTCCCTGGCCCGCTCCCAGCGGCTCACGAAATCGCGGTCGCGGTCGGATGGCACCTCGAACGCGTTGACGAGCACCACGTTGGCGTTGGTGGACATCGTCGTCTCCTCCGGGGACGTCCTGGGTCAGTTGAGCGAGAAGGACACGGTCAGGCGGGCCGGCCCGGCGATGCCGAGCCGCTCCAGCAGCGACAGCTCGCGGCGCAGCAGCGCCACCTCGGCGCGCAGCCGCTCGGAGGCCGAGGGCACCGCCAGCAGGTTCTGCTTGTCGGGTAGGTCGATCTGGAGGCCGGCCGCGACCAGGTACGAGGCGACCACCGGGTCGTCGGGCAGGTCGACCTGCTCGATCTCGTCCTCACCGGCCATCTCCAGCAGGTCGGTGACGTAGCGGTTGAACAGGCGGGCCACCGGGACGATCCGCTCCGAGGCCCGCTCGCCGGTGGTCTCGCCCAGCGTGGCCACGTCGGCGATGATGTAGGGCGCCGCCTGGGTCACGCCCTCGATCCGGAAGCGGCGCTCGCCCCTGGCCACCACGTCGAGCCGCCCGTCGGGATGGCGGCGCACGTCGCGGACCTCGGCGACGCAGCCGATCGGGTGGTAGACGGCGGAGCCGCCGACCTCGTGGCCGTGGACGATGGCGACCACCCCGAAGCGCCGCTCGCCGTCGAGCACCCGTCCGAACATCTCCCGGTAGCGGTCCTCGAAGACGTGCAGCGGGATCGGCAGCCCCGGGTACAGAACGGTCGACAGCGGGAACAGCGGGAGCTCCACGGCACCCCCTGGCCATTAGCGGTCGTGCAGCCTCGATGGCCGCTTGCGCGGCCATGGTACGGCCACGGCCGGCGGCGCCCAACCACCCGGCGCCACGAGCCGGAGGCGTGGCTGGTCAGCGGGCTTCCGGCAGGGCGGTCGGAGGGCTGTGGATTTCCCTTCGCCGCGGTCGTGGCGCTGCGGTAGGGTGAGGTTCCCGACCTGCCCGACCCTCGCGTCCAAGGCGACTGCTGCGAACCCATGGAGCGTGCCCGTGCTGCCCGTCATCGACCTCCGAGGCTCGGCCCGAGATCCGGCCGAGGTGCTGCCGCGAGCGCCAGCCGACGATCTGGCCGCCGCCCGGGCCAGCGTCCGCGCGCTGGTCGCGGACGTGGCCGAGCGGGGCGACCACGCGGTGGCCGAGGCGGCCCGGCGCTTCGACGGGGTCGACGCCCCGCCGGCGGCCTGGCGCGCCACCCCGGCCGAGCTGGCGGCCGCCGAGGCGGCGCTCGACCCGGCGCTGCGCGCGGCGCTGCTCGACGCGATCGAGCGCGTCCGCGCCTTCCACCTGGCGCAGCGCCCCGCCGACCTCGTCTGGGAGGGGCGGCCGGGCGTGCGTCTGGTGCAGCGGTTCGTGCCGCTGGAGCGTGTCGGGGTGTACGTGCCCGGCGGGCTCGGCGCCTACCCGTCCAGCGTGGTCATGAACGTGGTCCCCGCTCAGGCGGCCGGCGTGCCGAGCATCGCCCTGGCGACGCCGCCCGGTCCGGGCGCTCGCGGGCACCCCGCGGTCCTGGGGGCTGCCGCCCTGCTGGGCGTGGAAGAGGTCTGGCTGCTCGGCGGCGCCCAGGCCGTGGCCGCGCTCGCCTGCGGCACGGCCACGGTGCCGCCGGTCGACTCGGTCACCGGCCCGGGCAACCTCTACGTGGCGCTGGCCAAGCGCGAGGTCGCCGACAGGGTGCGCACCGACGGCTTCCCGGGGCCGACCGAGGTGGCGATCATGGCCGACGGCGCGGCCGACCCCAGGCTGGTGGCGCTGGACCTGGTCGCTCAGGCGGAGCACGACCCGCTGGCCGCCTGCCTGCTGGTGACCGACGAGCCCGCCCTCTGGAAGGCGGTCGAGCCGATCCTCGGCGACGAGGTCGCCGCCGCCGCCCACCGGGACCGGGTCGAGCGCGCCTTCGCCGGCCAGTCCGCGGTGGTCCTGTGCGACGACCTCGGGATGATGCTGCGCGTCTGCGAGGCGTTCGCGCCGGAGCACCTGGAGCTGCTGGTCCGCGACGCCGCCGCGGTGGCGGGCAGGGTGCGGCGCGCCGGGGCGGTGTTCGTCGGGCCGTGGACGCCGGTGGCCCTGGGGGACTACGCCGCCGGCACCAACCACGTGTTGCCGACCGCCGGCACGGCCCGCTTCGCCGCCGGCCTGTCCACCTACGACTTCCTGCGCTCGCTGCAGGTCGCCGAGTTCGACCGCTCGGCCCTGGCCGCGGCGGCCCCGACCGTCGCCGCGCTCTCCAGCGCGGAGGAGCTTCCGGGTCACGGCAGGGCGGTCGCCGCCCGGGTGACCCGACCCGAGGAGGGGGGGCGATGACGCCGCCCGGTACCGAGCGCCGCACGGAGCGGGTGTCGGTGCGCGAGGACCTGGCGGACCTGGTCCCCTACGGCGCGCCGCAGCTCGACGTCCCGGTGCGGCTCAACAACAACGAGACGCCCTACCCGGTGCCGCGGGAGGTGCTCGACGACATGGCCGACGCCGTGCGCGGCCTGCAGCTCCAGCGCTACCCGGACCGCGAGGCCATCGAGCTGCGCGAGGCGCTGGCGCTCCACGCCGGCCACGGGTTCGAGGGCACCTGGGCCGCCAACGGCTCCAACGAGGTCCTCCAGCAGCTGCTGATGGCGTTCGCCGGTCCGGGCCGCTCGGCGCTGGTGGTCGAGCCGACCTACGCGATGCACTCGCTGATCGCGCGCGCCACCGGCACGCGGCTGGTCACCCGCGTGCAGCCGCGCGACCTGCCGATCACCGCCGAGGTCGCCGCCGAGCTGGTGGCCGACGCCGCCGCCGACCTCACCTTCTGGTGCTCGCCCAACAACCCGACCGGCGAGGCCAGTGGCCCCCAGACGCTGGCCGCGGTGTGCCGCGCCGCCCCCGGCCTGGTGGTCGTCGACGAGGCCTACGGCGAGTTCGGACGCTCGCACGCGTCCGAACTGCTCGGCGACCACGGCAACCTGGTGGTCGCCCGCACCTTCTCCAAGGCCTTCCGCATGGCCGGGCTGCGGCTCGGCTACCTGCTCGCCGACCCGTTCGTGGTCGACGGCCTGCGGCTGGTGCGCCTGCCGTACCACCTGTCGTCGGTCACCCAGGCGCTGGCGCTGCGGGCGCTGGCCCACGTCGGCCAGGTGATGGACCACGTCGTCGTGATCGAGCGCGAGCGGGAGCGGGTGGCCGCCGCGATGGCGGCGCTCCCCGGGGTCGAGGTGCTGCCGAGCGACGCCAACTTCCTGTGCTTTTCCACCGGGGTCGAGCCCACGCGGTTGTGGCGCGGGCTGCTGGACCGCGGCGTGCTGGTGCGCGACGTCTCCGGCTACCCCACGCTGGACCGCCACCTGCGGGTCACCATCGGCACCCCGGAGGAGAACGACGCCTTCCTGCGGGCCATCGCCGAGGAGCTGGGCTGATGGCCGGACCGCGCAGCGCCCGGGTGGAACGGCGCACCGCCGAGGTCGAGGTGGTGGTCGAGCTGGACCTCGACGGCGAGGGCAAGGCGACCGCCGACACCGGCGTGCCCTTCCTGGACCACATGCTCCGCCAGCTCGGCAGGCACGCCCGCTTCGACCTGGCGGTGCGGGCCGAGGGCGACCTCCAGATCGACGCGCACCACACCGTCGAGGACACCGGCATCGCGCTGGGGCAGGCGCTGGGCGAGGCGCTCGGGGACAAGGCAGGCGTGCGCCGCTTCGGCGACGCCACCGTGCCGCTGGACGAAGCCAGGGCACGCGTCGCCGTCGACCTGTCCGGCCGCCCCTACCTCGTCTGGAGGGTCGGCGTGCGCACAGGGCCCGGCGAGCTCGGCGGCTTCGATCCCCGCCAGGCCCGCCACTTCCTCGAGGGCCTGGTCGCCAACGCCCGCTGCACCCTCCACGTGATCCTCGAAGAGGGCGACCTGCCCCACCACGCCCTCGAGGCCTGCTTCAAGGCGCTCGCCCGAGCCCTCGGCGACGCCTGCACCCCCGACCCCCGCGTCGGCACCGGCAGCACCAAAGGAACCCTCGCATGAGCGCCCCACCGGTCGACCCGCAGACCCGCTCGCCGCGAAGGGAGAGCCACGTGGCGGCGGCGCCGGGCCTCGGGGCGGTGGTGGCGCCGCGCCGTGTGGCGGTGCCTGCGTCGGGCCATGTGGCCGTGGCTGCAACGCCGGGCCGCGCGCCGGTGGCGGCTCTCCGCCGCCCGCCGGTCGCGCTGCTGGACTATGGGGTCGGGAACCTCCACTCGGCCGCCAAGGCGCTGGACCGGGCGGGGGCGGACGTCCACGTGGTCCCCACGGTGGAGGCGGCGGCGGGGAGCGCCGCGCTGGTCGTGCCCGGCGTCGGCGCCTACGGCGCCTGCCTGGCGGGACTCGGCCGCGCCGGGGGAGCCGAGGCGGTCGCAGCCTGGATCAAGGGGGGCCAGCCGGTGCTCGGCATCTGCGTCGGCATGCAACTGCTCTTCGAGGGAAGCGAGGAGGGCCCCGTCCCGGAGGGGATCGGCGCCGTCGCCGGCACCGTCCGGCGGCTACCCAGCACCGTCAAGGTGCCCCACATCGGCTGGAACCACATCCGAATCCGCCCCGGCAGCCGCCTGCTCGCCGGCCTGCCGGAGGACGTCCGCTTCTACTTCGTGCACTCCTACGCCCCCGGGACCGGCGACCCAGCGGTTGCCGCCGTCTGCGACTACGGCATGCCCTTCGCCGCCGCGGTCGAGCGCGACAACCTCTTCGGCACCCAGTTCCACCCTGAAAAGTCCGGGTCCGGCGGGCTCGCCCTGCTCGCCAACTTCGTCGACGAGGCACGGCGCGCATGACGCTCACGCTGCTTCCCGCGCTCGACCTGCTCGACGGCCAGGCCGCCCGCCTGGAGCAGGGCGCCATGGGGACCGAGACCGCCTACGGCGACCCGGTCCGGGCCGCCTGCGCCTTCGCCGAGCAGGGCGCCGCCTGGCTGCACGTCGTCGACCTGGACGCCGCCTTCGGCCGAGGCCCCCGCAACCGCGAGCAGCTCGCCCGCGTGGTCCGGGCCGTGGCGCCCGTCCGCGTGGAGGCGTCCGGCGGCGTCCGAACGCCCGCCGACCTGGCCGCCCTCCTGGACCTCGGCGCCGCCAGGGTGGTCATCGGCACCGCGGCGCTCGAGGACCCGCAGTGGGTCCTGGAAGCCTGCCAGGAGCACGCCGACGCGGTCGCGGTCGGCCTGGACGCCCGCGGCCGGGTGCTGCAGGCACGCGGCTGGACCTCCAGCGGCGGCGACCTCTTCGAGACCCTGGCCCGGCTCGACGCCGCCGGCTGCCGCCGCTTCGTCTTCACCGAGATCGCCAGGGACGGCATGCTGAATGGCCCCGCGCTGGCGAGCCTCGGTGAGGTGCTGGCCGCCACCGACCGTCCCTTGATCGCCTCGGGAGGGGTCTCCAGCCTCGATGACCTGCGCGCCCTCGCCCCGCTCGCCGCGGACGGCCTGGAGGGCGTCATCGTCGGCAAAGCCCTGTACGCGGGCCGTTTCACCGTCGCCGAGGCGCTGGCGACGCTGCGCATGAGCGGGGCGGCCTCGTGACACTCGCGCGGCGCGTGGTCCCCTGCCTGGACGTGACCGCGGGCCGGGTGGTCAAGGGCGTGTCCTTCGTCAACCTGGTCGACGCCGGCGACCCCGTCGAGCTGGCCGCCGTCTACGACGCCGAGGGCGCCGACGAGCTGGTGTTCCTGGACATCACCGCCACGGTGGAGGCACGCGCGACCCTCTACGACGTCGTCAGCCGCACCGCCGAGCAGGTGTTCATCCCGCTGACCGTCGGGGGAGGGGTGCGTGTCCCTCAGGACGTCGGGCGGCTGCTCCGAGCCGGGGCGGACAAGGTGTCGGTGAACTCCGCCGCGGTTCGAGACCCGGAGCTGCTGTCGGCCGGGGCCGATACCTACGGGGTCCAGTGCATGGTCCTGGCCATCGACGCCCGCCGCCGCGCCGACGGCGGAGGGTGGGAGGTGGTCGTCGACGGCGGTCGCACGCCCACCGGACGCGACGCGCTGGCCTGGGCCGAGGAAGGCGCCAGCCGCGGCGCCGGCGAGCTGCTGGTCACCAGCATGGACGCCGACGGCCAGAAGACCGGCTACGACCTGGAGTTGGTCGCCGCCATGACCCGCGCCGTCGACGTCCCCGTGATCGCCAGCGGCGGCGCCGGCACCGTCGACCATTTCGTCGCCGCCTGCCAGGCCGGTGCCGACGCCGTCCTCGCCGCCAGCGTCTTCCACTTCGGCCAGCTCTCCATCGCCGAGGTCAAGCAGGCCCTCGCCACCGCCGGCCTCCCCACCCGCACCTGAACCAGCACCGCAGGAGCCGGTGGATCCGCCCGGCGCCGCGTGGCAAGGCGCGGGCGTGGCCTGCCCGCGGATCCGTGCTGACCGGCGCCGGTGGACGCGCCGTGGGGCCATGGCCCATGCGGGCGCGCTGGCCCGACGTGGCCGGGCCGCGACCGGGGTCGGGCGGGTCAGCGGTTCTCGTGGCGTGGGCGGTCGAGGTCGCCGGGGAGGCCGCGGACGCGGTGGAGCAGCTCGCGGACGGGGCGCTCCGGGAAGCGGTGCTGCCCTCCCGGTGTCCGGATGGTCGGCAGCAGCCCCCGCCTGGCCCATTCCCGGACCGTCCTCGAACTCACACTGAACAGCTCCGCCACCTCCGAGGTTCGCAGCAACCGCTCCGCCCACTCGCCGTCGTGCCGGCCCCGTGAGCGGGTCTGGCTGTTGCGGCGAGCGTGCTCATCCCGCTCGGTCATCCCGATCGCCCCCTGGCCGGCGACACGCGTACGCAACATGATGGGTCCCCCTTCGGCCACTTGATCGCATTGCTTTCTCGATCAGCGACCCGTTTCGCCGCTGTAGCGGCGCTCTAGCGGTCAGTCTCGATCGACGGCTGTGAGTTGTTCATGCCACAAGATGTACTCTTGTCAGGTAAAGTGGTCCAGCGAACGCAATGTTCGTTCTAAACAGGAAAACACCTTCGGCGCATGCGGCCAAGAGAAAGCGATGCTTCCGGTCAGCAGCATTGGAGGTGAGCGAGGGGTGGCGCACCGTTGGGAGCTTCGCTCCATCGACCCGACCAGTTCCGCGGTCCGGCAGCTCGGTGACACGCTCTACAACCTTCGGATCAGAGCGGGCCTCACGCAGCAGCAGCTCGCGGTACTGACCGGCGGCCGCTGGTCCCGCTCGCACATCGGTCGGGTCGAGAACGGGGACGTCACCCCGTCACCTGACTTCGTCGAGGCCATGGACAGCCTGCTCAACGGCGGTGGCACCCTCGTCGGGTGCCTCCCCACGCTGCTGCTGGAGACCGCCAGGCAACGCAGCAAACGCCAGTCGCAGCGCCGCGAGCCCTCGACGGCGCCGTCGCCTGCTGACCAGGAAGAAGAGGAACTCGACCAATCCCCCCTTTACACTCCACGTGGTACAGCACCGCAGCATCTGGCCCCGACAGTTTCCCGTCCCGAGGTCACCGCCCCCGAGCCGCCCGGCCCATTCCCATCCAGCCCGCTGCCACTCGGCCTATTCCCCTCCAGTCCGCCGAACGGGCCATTTCGGCCCAGCCGGCCGGCGTCGAGCCCGCATCCACCCAGCCCGCCGGCGCCCAGCCCGCCATCGCCCGACCCTCCCCGGTTCAGCCGGCCTCCGTCCGGCCGACCGTCCAGCCGGTCCCCGTTGGCCCCGGCACCGTTCGACCGTGAGCTAGGCGAGCAGGCACGGATCGAACCGGAACCCAAGGATCAGGAATCGAGGTCAACCGCGAACCGGTCGAAGTTCCTCTGCATGACCCTGTGGACAGGGCTTGGCGCGGTGCTCGAGTCCGTGCGACTCACCCTGCGCGTGGAGGGTCCAGCGGGCGGGCCGGGCACCCATGAGCAGCTCGAGCTGGCGGTCACCCAGTACGCCCGCGCGTACTGGGTGACCCCGGCCGGCGTGCTCTTCGAGCAGGTCCGGGAGTGCCGCCAGTTGGTCGACGGCATGCTCGACCAGCGCCAGTCGACCAGCCGGCGGCGCCATCTGCACCTGGTCGCCGGATGGCTGTCCGCGCTGCTCGGCAACCTCTCTTTCCACCTGAGCGACTACAGCTCGTCGAGGATGCACCTCGGCACCGCCTGGTGGCTGGGTCAGGCGGCCGGCCACAACGGCCTGGTCGCCTGGGTCCGAGGCGCGCAGAGCATGGTCGAGCTCTACGACGACCGCCCGGAGGAGGCGCTGCGCATGGCCAGGGAGGGACAGGCGCTCGCCCCCAACCACCTGGTCCGCGCGCAGCTCGCGAGCTGGGGCGAGGCCCGGGCGCTGGCGCGGATGGGCGACCGGCGCGGCGTGCTGGAGGCGATCGCCCGCGGCAGCCGGGCGATCGAGTCCTCCGAGGACGACTGGTCGCCCGGCGGGGTGTTCTCCTTCAGCGTCGGCGAGTTCGAGCAGTATTGCGGCACCGCCTGTCTGTGGCTGGACCTGCCCGAAGAGGCCAAGCGGCACGCCGACCACGCCTACGAGCTGCGCGACACCGTCGCCGCCAAGGCACTCGCGCGCCTGGACGTCGCCGCCGCGGAGAACCAGCTCGGCCGGCCCGCCGAGGCCAGCCAGATCGGTGCCGAAGTGCTGCAGATGCCTGCCGACTACCTGATCGACCCGATCGTGCGGCGGGCCACCGAGCTGGCCGACTCGCTGGAACCGCACCGCTCGATGGCGGAGGTTCGGGACTTCAACGAGCGGCTTGCCTCGCTGCTCCCTTCACCTGGCGAGCCGAGGGCTGCAAGCTCCGCCGCGGAGCGGTAGCGTCCGGGCGTGATGCCCGACGATCCCCTGGCGGTACCGGCACCCGGCGCCGCCGACCCCACGGCCGCCGCGGCCCGCGGCGACGCCACGGGCGATCCGGACGGCGGCGGCAGGGACCCCTACGCGTGGGAGGCGGACCTGTACGACGTCACCACCACGGGAGTGAGCGAGCAGGACGTGCTGTTCTACACGGCGCTGGCGGCCGACGCAGGCGGGCCGGTGCTGGAGCTGGGCTGCGGCACGGGCCGCGTGCTCGCGCCCTGCGCCGCGGCGGCGGGCGGTGGCGTGGGCGTGGATTCCTCGCCCGCCATGCTGGAGCGGGCGCGCCGCCGGCTGGCGGCGGCTGGCCTCGCCGACCGGGTGGAGCTGCACCTGGGCGACATGCGCACGGTTCGCCTCGGCCGGCGTTTCCCGCTGGTGACCATCCCCTTCCGCTCGATGTTCCACCTCCCCGGCGACGACGAATGGCTGGCGGCGCTCGCCACGGTCCGGGCGCACCTGGGGCCGGGCGGCCGCTTTGCCGGCGACGTCTTCGTGCCCGACCCCGAGGTCCTGACCTCCCGCAACGACCATCACGGCTTCGCCGGTGAGGTCCGCCACCCCGACACCGGCCAGCGCATGGCGCTGTGGGAGCACAACAGCTTCGACCCGGTCGCCCAGGTGGCCCACAAGCGGCGGGTGACCGAGATCCTCGACGACGACGGTCTGGTGCTCGAGCGGCGTCATCGCCTGCTGGATGTCCACTTCCGCCACCCCAACGAAGTGCTGCGCCTGCTCGCCGCCGTCGGCCTCACCGTCGAGCAGGTCTTCGGCGGCTTCGACGGCCGCCCGCTCGACAGCGGCGCCGAGGACCTGATCTGGATCGCCCGCGCCGCCTGACCGCTCGGCGGCGACCAGTGACCCCTCGGAGGTCAGGCGGCGCCGCGTGTCTGCGCCAGGTTGCGGATCTCCCGCAGGGAAACCGAGAGCATGGCGACGTCGACCGCGTCGGCCTGTTTGAGGTCCTCCAGCATGGCCTCGCAGCGGTGTACCGCCGCGCGGTTGTCCGACACCCAGGCCTCGATCATCGCCTGCGCGTCGGGTCCGACAGCCTCGTGCCGCAGGACCTGCGCTGTCAGCTGACGCTGCTCGGACGAAAGGTCGTCGCGCAGGGCCCCCTTGGCGAGCGTCTGCCAGTGGGACTCGGCAGGCAGCCGGCTGATCTGGTCGCGCAGCCAGTGCAGGTCGAGGCGGGCGCCGAGCGCGAAGTACACCGCGGCGACAGCCTCGACGGTCTCCTCGTTGGCGCTGGCCACCTCGATGATGTCCAGACCGGAATAGAGCGCGTCGAGACTGGCCGCGCGTGTGGCCAGGTCGGCCGGGACGCCCTGGGCGGCGAAGCGGTCACAGGTGCGGCCGAGTGCCTCGGCGTCCTGGGGCGCCAGCAGCTTCGGCAGCTCCTGGCTCAGCGCGGCGATGCCGGGACCGAAGTGCGAGACCTCGACCGCGATGTCGAGCGGCTGGTGACGGTTGCGCAGCAGCCAGCGGGTGGCCCGTTCCACGACCCGCCGGCCCTCGGCGATCAGGGCGGTCTGCACCTCGGCCGGCACGAGGTCGTCGAGATCGCTGATGTCCTTCCAGAGCCGGCGGGCCTCGAAGACCTCCCGCGCGACCGTGTAGGCGCGGGCGATGTCGGGCGCGGCGGCGCCCGTCTCCTCGCCGAGACGGTGCACGAAGGTGCTGCCGACGCGGTTGACCATGCTGTTGGTCACGTGGGTGGCGATGATCTCGCGGCGCAGCGGGTGGCTCCGGACCTGCTCCCGGAACGGCTCCCGCAGCTTGGCCGGCAGGTAGCGCTCCAGGTCGTCGGACAGGTACGGGTCCTCTGGCACGTCGGAGTCCAGCAGCGCGTCCTGGGTCATCACCTTGCTGTAGGCCAGCAACACCGCGAGCTCGGGCCGGGTCAGGCCGTGGCCGGCCGCGCTGCGCTCGGCGAGGTCCTGGTCGCTCGGCAGGAACTCCAGCTTGCGATCGAGGTGCCGCCCGCGCTCCAGAGCCTTGATCAGGCGCACGTGCTCCTCCACGACGTCCGCCGCGTGGGACTCGGTGACGCTGAGCGCCTGCGCCTGACGGTAGTTGTCCAGCAGCACCGCCTCGACGACGTCGTCGGCCATCTCCGCGAGCAGCCGGTCGCGCTGCTTGCGGGTCAGGTCGCCGCTCGCCACCACCGAGTTCAGCAGGATCTTGATGTTCACCTCGTGGTCGGAGCAGTCGACGCCCCCCGAGTTGTCGATGAAATCGGTGTTGATGCGGCCGCCCGCGAGCGCGTACTGGATGCGGCCGAGCTGCGTGAAGCCGAGATTGCCGCCCTCAACCACCACGCGGCAGCGCAGCTCCGGCGCCTCGACCCGGACGGCGTCGTTGGCGCGGTCGCCGACGTCGACGTCCCGCTCGCGGCTGGACCGCACGTAGGTGCCGATGCCGCCGTTCCACAGCAGGTCGACCGGCGCCCGCAGCAGCGCGCTGACGAGCTCGTTTGGCGTCATCGCCTCCGCAGCGACGCCCAGGACGCTCCGGGCCTGCGGCGACAACGGGATCGACTTGGCCGACCTTGGCCACACGCCGCCGCCCCGCGAAATGGCCGTACGGTCGTAGTCGCCCCAGGACGATCCGGGCAGGTTGAAGAGGCGCTCACGCTCCCTGAAGCTGGACTCCGGGTCGGGATCGGGATCCAGGAGCACGTGCTGATGGTTGAACGCGCCGATCAGCTTGAGATGGCGTGACAGCAGCATGCCGTTGCCGAACACGTCGCCAGACATGTCGCCGATGCCGACCACCGTGAACTCCGACGTCCGGGCGTCCAGGCCCAGCTCCCGGAAGTGGCGCTTGAGCGATTCCCACGCGCCGCGCGCGGTGATCGCCATCCGCTTGTGGTCGTAGCCGGTGGAGCCCCCAGAGGCGAAGGCGTCTCCCAGCCAGAAGCCGTACTCGTCGGCGATGGAGTTGGCCAGGTCGGAGAAGCTGGCGGTGCCCTTGTCGGCGGCCACGACCAGGTAGGGGTCGTGACCGTCGTACCGGACGACCTCCGGCGGCGGCACGCCCTCGCCGCCGACCAGGTTGTCGGTGAGGTCCAGCAGTCCGCGCATGAAGGTCTGGTAGCAGGCGGACACCTCGGCCGCCATCGCCTGCCGGTCGTTGCCCGCCGGCGGCCGCTTCACCACGAAGCCACCCTTGGCCCCGGTCGGCACGATGACCGCGTTCTTGACCATCTGCGCCTTCATCAGGCCGAGGATCTCGGTGCGGAAGTCCTCGCGCCGGTCCGACCAGCGGATGCCGCCGCGCGCCACCCTGCCACCGCGCAGGTGCAGCGCCTCGGTGCGCGGCGAGTACACGAAGATCTCGAACATCGGGCGGGGCCGCGGAAGGTACGGCACCTGGCTGGGGTCGAGCTTGAACGCCAGGTACGGCTTGGCGTCGCCGTCGGCCGCGGCCTGGAAGAAGTTCGTCCTGGTCATCGCGCACACCAGGTCCAGGAACGCGCGCAGGATCCGGTCCTGGTCCAGATTGGCGACCGCGTCCACCGCGCCGCCGATCGCGGCCGCCATCCCGGCCACGCGCTCGGCCCTGTCCCCCTGCTCAGCGGGGTCGAAGCGGGCGCGGAACAGCTCCACCAGCTTGCGGGCGATCGCCGGGTTGGCGGCCAGCGCCTCCTCCATGTAGCTCTGGCTGAAGGTGAGCTTGGTCTGCCGCAGGTACTTGCAGCATGCCCGGAGCACGACGATCTCTCGCCAGGTGAGCCCGGCGGCCAGCACCAGCTGGTTGAAGCCGTCGCTCTCGGTGTCGCCGCGCAGCGCCCGCGTGAACGCCTCCTGGAAGCGCCCGCGCACCTCGTGAAGGTCCAGCTCGTCGTCATCGTGGTTGACGTAGGAGAGGCCGAAGTCGTGGATCCAGGCCGGCGGGGTCCCGAGCGGATGGACCCCGTAGGGACGCTCCTCGACCACTCGCACGCCCATCGCCTCCAGCATCGGGACCGCCTCCGACAGCGGCAGGGGCTGGTCCGATGAGAGCAGCTTGAAGCGCAGCGTGCCCTTGGGCGCCTCCAGCGGCCGGTACAGGCTCATGCTGGAGTCGCCGCCGGCGATCAGCTCCTCGAGCCGCTGGATGTCGTAGATGGCGCTGAGCGCGGGGAAGTCCTCGCGGTAGGCCGCCGGGAAGGCCTCGGCGTAGCGGCCGAAGAGCAGGTTGCCCTGTTCCTCGCCGAAGTAGTCGAGCAGGCAGTCGTGGAGCTGGTCGCTCCACGACCGGGTCGCCTCGGCGAGCCTGCCCTCCAGCTCGGCGGCGTCGACCTCCAGGCCATGGCCCTCCCGGGTGCGGATGATGAAGTACAGGCGCGCCAGCACCGACTCGGTCAGCCGCACCGAAAAGTCGAGGCTCTCGCCGTCCAGCGCCTGGGTGAGCACCTCCTCGATGCGGCGGCGCACGGCCGTGGTGTAGCGGTCACGCGGCACGTAGACCAGGCAGGAGACGAAGCGGGCGTAGCGGTCGTGCCACATGAACAGCCGGACCCGGCGCCGCTCTTCGAGGCGGAGGATGCCCATGGCCACGTCGAAGAGCTGGTCTTCGGAGACCTGGAACAGCTCCTCGCGGGGGAACGTCTCCAGGATGTTCTGCAGCGCCTTCCAGTCGTGCCCACCGGGAGGCAGGCCCGCGCGCTCCAGCACGCGGGTGACCTTTCGCCGCAGCACCGGGATATCGCGCGGGTTCCGGTTGTAGGCGGCCGAGGTGTAGAGACCGAGGAAGCGCCACTCGCCGATGACGGCGCCCTCGGCGTCGAAGCGCTTGATGCCGATGTAGTCCAGGTAGGACGGCCGGTGCACGGTTGCCTTGGAGTTGGCCTTGGTCAGCACCAGCAGGTGCGGCTCGCGGGCCAGGCGGCGCACCTCCGGCGGTAGTTTGGCGAAGCTGGGGGACAGCGGGCGGTCGGCCGTCTCGCGCAGGATGCCCAGACCCGTTCCCGGGACAGGCCGCAGCACGTCGTCGCCGTCCCTGGTGTCGAGGTCGTAGACGCGATAGCCGAGAAAGGTGAAGTTGCCCTGGTCGATCCATTCCAGCAGTGACCTGGCTTCGCCCAGTTCGTCCAGGTCGACCTTGGGCGGCTCGTCGGCCAGGTGGGTGAGGATCTGGCGCACGCGCTCGCGCATCGGTCCCCAATCCTCGAACGCGACCCTGACGTCGGCGAGGACCCGCTCGATCCCCTGGTGGATCCGCTCCAATACCTCGGGCTCGGTCTGCCGGTCCACCTCGATGTGGATGACCGACTCGCGGAGCCCTTCGCCGGGACCGGCGTCGTCCGGGACGATCTCGCGCAGCTCGCCGTCGTCGTCGCGACGGACCGTGAGCACCGGGTGGATCGGCAGGTGAATGACCAGACCCTGCCGGTTCAGCTCCATCGACACCGAATCCACCAGGAACGGCTTGTCGTCGGTGACGATCTCGACCACCGAGTGGACCGACCGCCAGCCGTGCTCCTCGAAGCGCGGGCTGTAGACCCGCACCTTGGCGACCCCGGGCGCCCGCTGGCGGGCGAAGCTCCACTGCGCCAAGGCCGCGCCGTACAGGTCGGGGACCGTGCGCTGGAGCAGGTCCGCCGGGTCCACCCGCCGGTAGAACTGGCGCATGAACGACTCGACCTTGGCGGCCTTCTCGGAGGGGACCCGCTCGTGGATCATCGCGGCGATCCGGTCCAGGACCTCGGATCTCGCCTGCTCCGGCTGGGTCGGCATCGCTGGTTCCCCTCTTCGTCTCCCCGGGGGCAGCGTCGCTCTGGTGGAGCGCCCGCCCCCGTTGGTTGGCGCTCTCCGCAACACCCAAGATGGCAGATCCCCGCGCGCTGGGGTAGGAAACCTCGGATTCTGTGGAAACCCCGGACGGCGGTTGCGCCCCCGCGGGACCACGGCAGCGTCCCAGGCCTGTCAGGGCGATCGACTAGACTGCTGCAGGTCGGGTTGGTACGGCCGCTGTCGAGGTGACACCACGTCCAGGTTCCACGGCGGCGCGCGGGACGCCCTCGACGTCCAGCTCGCCGGAACGATCTTCCTCGACCTGGTGTTCTCAGGGCTCACGGGGCAGCCGCGGCTGGGCACCGAGATCCGCACGGCCGGACTGGGCTCCTCCCCCGGAGGCGTGGCCAACCTCGCGGTGGCGCTGGCCCGGCTGGATCTGCGGGTGGGCCTTGCGGCGGCGTTCTCCACCGACCTGTACGGCGGCTATCTCTGGCGGACGCTCGGTGAGCAGGAGGGCGTCGACCTCTCCGCGTCCAGGCGGGTGGTCGGTTGGGCCACCCCGGTGACCGTGTCGCTGGCCTACGAGCGCGAGCGCAGCATGATCACCTACGAGGAGCCGCCGCCCCTGCCGGTCGGCCAGCTCCTCTCCAGCTCGCGGCGGGCGCGCTCGTTCTTCACCCACGTCGACGACGGCCAGATGCCCTGGCTGGGGCGCGTCCGCGAGGCCGGCACGACGGTGTTCGCCGACGTCGGCTGGGACACCAGCGAGCGGTGGTCGGCGGGGGTGCTCGACAACCTCGCCGCGGTTGACGTCTTCCTGCCGAACGCGGTCGAGGCCATGGCCTACACCCGGACCCAGGACCCGGAGGCGGCGCTGGAGGTGCTGGCTCGGCTGGTGCCGACCGCGATCGTCAAGTGCGGCCGCGATGGAGCGCTGGCCTGTTCGCTGGCGACCGGCGAGCGGGTCCACGAGCCGGCGATTCCCATCGAGGCGCTGGACCCCACAGGCGCCGGTGACGTGTTCGGCGCGGCTATCGTCGTCGGCACCCTGGAGGGCTGGCCGCTCGCCGAGCGGCTCCGCTTCGCGAATCTGTGCGCCGGCCTGTCCTGCCGGTTCTTCGGTGGCTCGCTGGCGGCGCCGTGCTGGAACGAGGTCGCGTCCTGGTGCCGTGAGCTCGAGGCGGACCCGGACGTCCCGGCCCACACCAGGCGCGGCTACCGGTTCCTGCAGCCCTACTACGACCGGCACGTCCGCTCCGTGAAGTGCCGCCGCCCCCGGCCGACGATCATCGCGGGCTGAGCTTGCCGGCGCGTCGCATCGCCATCGTCGGGGCGGGCAGCGCCTACATGCCCGGCGTGATCCGCGGTGTGCTGGCACGCGCCGGCGACCTGGCCGGCTCCGAGCTGGTGCTCCACGACCTGGACGCGGGCCGGCTGGACCTGATGGGCAGGTTGGCGACGCGGATGATCGCCGCTGCCGGCGCCGACCTGCGGATCCGGGCCGAGCCGGCGCTGCGGCCCGCGCTCGACGGCGTGGATTTCGTGTTCACCACCTTCCGGCCCGGCGGGTTGCGAGCGCGCCACCTGGACGAATCGATCCCGCTGCGGCACGGCGTCGTCGGTCAGGAGACCGCCGGCCCAGGAGGGTTCCTGATGGCGTGCCGTTCGGTGCCGGTGCTGCTCGAGATCGCGGGGATCGTCCGGGAGTCCGCGCCGCACGCCTGGATCGTCAACTACACCAATCCGACCAACATCGTGACCGACGCCGTGCTGCGCAACGGCGGCGGCCGGATCATCGGTCTGTGCGACCAGCACGCCGGCGACCTGGAGCTCTGGGCGGGCCTGCTGGGATGGCCGGCCGGAGGGGTGGAGGCGGATTGGTTGGGGCTGAACCACGCGACCTGGGCGGAGCGGGTGCGCGTCGACGGTGCCGAGCTGGGCGGCCAGCTTCCCGAGCGGCTGGAGCGCCTGGAGCCCAGCGGCGGCGACCCGGCGACGCGGCAGCTCGTGGAGCTGGCCAAGGCGCTTGGCCTGCTGCCGAACTCCTACGCCCGCTACTACTACTTCCACGACGACGTCCTCGCCGAGCTGCGGGGCCGGCCGACCACCCGCGCTCAGGACGTCATGGCCCGCATGCCGGCGCTCTACGGAGACTACGAGGCGGCCGCGCGCCAGCGGTCGCCCGAGCCGTCGCGCGAGCGTGGTGGCGGCGGGCACGGGGAGTTCGCGATCGAGGTGATCTGCGCGGTCGCCGGTGACGAGCGTCGCCGGCTGATCGTCAACACCCGCAACGGCGCCGCCATCGAGGGCCTCGAGTCCCAGGCCGTTGTGGAAGTGCCCTCGCTGGTCGGGGCCGGCGGCCCCGTCCCGCTGGCCATGGGGCCGCTGCCACGGCAGGTCCGGGGCCTGACCATGGCGATCCACGAGTACGAGTGGCTCGCGGCGGAAGCCGCCACCACCGGCGACCGCCACCTCGCGCTCCAGGCCCTGATGGCGCACCCGTTCGTCAAGCGCAAGGCCGCCGCGGAGGCGATCCTGGAGGAGGGCCTGGCGGCCCATCGCGACCACCTGCCGCAGTTCTTCCGGTCGTCCTGAGGGCCTGTGGAAAACGTTCGTGGGCCGTCGGGCGGAGGGACTAGCATGGGCGCTCGAAACGGACACCTCGTAAGGAGCCCCAGTGCCCGCCTCCGTTCCATCCGATCCAGCCAGCGCCCCGCGGGCGGCCGAGCCCGCAGGCGCCGATCTGGCCGAGCTGGTCGCCAGCCTGAAATTCGACGCCCAGGGCCTGGTGACCGCGGTGATCCAGGAGCATGCCGACGCCACCGTGCTGATGGTCGGCTGGATGGACGCCGAGGCCGTGCGCCGTACGCTGACGACCGGGCGGACCTGGTTCTGGAGCCGCTCCCGCGGCGAGTACTGGCAGAAGGGCGAGACCTCCGGGCATCGGCAGTACGTGCGATCGGTCCACGCCGACTGTGACCGGGACACGCTGCTCGTCCGGGTCGAGCAGATCGGTGGCGCCTGCCACACGGGCGCGCGGAGCTGCTTCGAGGAGGTCCTGCCGGCGGTCACGGGCTCCTCGGCGGACGGCGCGGCCATGGATGCCACGGCCCCCGGGCCCTCGCCCCTTGGGTCTGCGCCCCCCGGGTTCGCGGCCCCCGGGCCCGCGGCCCGGGCCGGGGCCGCGGGCGGGCAGGCCGGACGATGAGCGCATCGAGTCCGGGTGGGCTGCGGCCATCGTTGGAGGAGTTCGTCCTGCTGGCCAAGGAGTACTCCGTGGTGCCGGTCTGGCGGGAGCTGCTCGGTGACCTCGAGACTCCGGTGAGCGCCTTCCGCAAGCTCGGCGGCGCCGAGGGCTCGGTCCTGCTCGAGAGCGTCGAGCACGGCGAGCGGTGGGGCCGGTTCTCGTTCATCGGCACCGACCCGTTCGCCACCTTCCAGGCCCGCGACGGGCGAGTCACCTGGACAGGCGACCCGCCGGAGGGGCTGCCCTCCGGTCCTCCGATGACCGTGCTGCGCGCCGCTCTGGAGCGCCTGCGCTCGCCGGCCATCCCCGAGCTGGCGCCCCTGCACGCCGGCGCGGTCGGCTACCTCGCCTACGACGTCGTCCGCGAGCTGGAGCGCCTGCCCGACCAGACCGAGGACGACCTGCAGCTTCCCGACGCCCTGCTGATCCTGCCGCGCTCGGTGGTGGTGTTCGACCACCTCGGCCAGCGCATCGCCCTGGTGGCCAACGTGCTGGTGAACCAGGACACCGACCTCGACCGCGCCTACCGGGCGGCCGCCGGCCGGCTGGACGCGCTCGCCGAACGGCTGGCCGTGGCCGCGCCGAGCCCGCCCACGCCGCTGCCCGCCGCCGGCCCCGCCGCCAAGGCCGCCAGCGACCTGGAGCCGGGCCGCTACCAGCGCATGGTCGAGACCGCCAAGGAGCACATCCGGGCGGGCGACATCTTCCAGGTGGTGCCGTCGCAGCGCTTTTCGGTCCGCACCAGCGCCGACCCGTTCGACGTGTACCGGGTCCTGCGGGTCGTCAACCCATCGCCGTACATGTACTTCCTGCGCCTGCCGGGCGTCACGCTGGCGGGTTCGTCGCCGGAGGTGCTGGTCACCGTGCAGGGTCGCGCGGCGACCATGCGGCCGATCGCCGGCACACGCCCGCGTGGCGCCGACCAGGCCTCCGACCTGTCGCTGGAGCGGGAGCTGAAGGACGACGAGAAGGAGCGCGCCGAGCACGTCATGCTGGTCGACCTGGCACGCAACGACCTCGGTCGCGTCTGCCGCCCCGGCACCGTCAAGGTCGACGACTTCATGCGGGTCGAGCGGTACTCCCACGTGATGCACCTGGTCTCGGACGTGACCGGCGAGCTGGCCGATGGCGTGACCTCGTTCGACGTGCTGGCGGCCTCGTTCCCGGCCGGGACGGTGTCGGGTTCGCCCAAGGTGCGGGCGATGGAGATCATCGACGACCTGGAACGCCATCGCCGCGGCCCGTACGCGGGCTGCGTCGGCTACTTCGACTTCTCCGGCAACCTGGACACGTGCATCACCATCCGCACCTGTGTGTTCGTGGACGACGTGGCCTACTGCCAGGCCGGCGCGGGGGTGGTGGCCGACTCGGTTCCCGAGCGCGAGGAGCGCGAGACGGAGGCGAAGGCCCGGGCGCTGCTCGCCGCGGTCGCCGCCGCCGAGGCCCTGCCAGGCGCCCGCGGGGCGGAACCCGGTTCCCCGGACAGGGCCGCCGAGGCCGGTTCCCCGGGCAGCGCCGACAGGCACGCCGAGGTGGAGCATGCGCGCCCCTGAAGGACCAGCTTCCGGCCCGGCGCAGGCCCGGGCGGGGGGGCGGCAGCCTGAAGGGCCCGGGGAACGGCCGCCGGGCGCCGCGGGCCGGGCCGACCGCGCGCCACAGCCGGCCGACCGCACCGCGGAGCGGCTGGACGGTCGCCGGTCGCTGCGCGTGACCCTGCTGGTGCTGCTGGTCGGCGTGCTGCTGGTGGTCCTCGGCGCCGGCAGGTCGTGGGCCGGGCTCCAGGCGGCTGTCTCGGTGCCCAGCCTCGGCACCACCAGAGTGGGTTCCACGAACCTGACCGGCAACGACCTCGCCCCGCTGTCCGGGCTGGCACTGCTCGCCCTGGTTCTGGTGGTGGGGATCGCCGTCACCCGCGGCCGCGGCCGCTGGCTGGTCGGCCTGGCGCTGCTGGTCCTGGGGGTCACGCTGCTGGTGCAGACATCGGCGGCCACGGCCGGGGCGCGCTCCGAAGCCGAGCGGCGTGCTCGGCAGGGCGAGGTGGTCGGCGTGCCGGCCGGTGGTGACCTGCGGGTCAGCAGCCCGCGCTCGGGACCGCTGCTGGCGCTGGCGGGCGGTGCGCTCCTGGTCCTGGCGGGCGCGGAGACACTCCGCCGGGGATCGAGCTGGCCGACCCTGGGCTCGGCCTTCCGGGTGCCGCAGGACCGGCCGGCCCCGTCCAGCTCCGAGGGTGGCGAGCCGCCCTGGGAAGGCGACTGAGCGATCCCGCTGCCGTGCTGGCCGCCGTTTGGGGGGCGAGCGTCCGTCGCGGCGCGATGAGGCCGGCGGTGCCGTTGGCGATGGCGGCACTGCTGACCGCCGGCTGCGGCGACCCCGGCGAGCCGGCGCGGCCATCGCCGAGCCCGACCTCGGCATCGCCTCCGACCTCCACGCCGGTCCCGGCCGGGCTCGCCTGGCGGCAGCTGACGCCGGCGCCGACGGAGCGGACCGAAGTGACCGCCGCCGCCGTCGGGTCGGACGTCTACCTCGTGGGCGGCTACCAGCGCGACGGCGCCACGGTCCCCACTGTCGAGGTCTACGACACCCGCCGGGACCGCTGGCGCACGGGGCCCGGGCTGCCGCTGGCGGTCAACCACGCCATGGCCGCCACGATCGGCGGTGCGGTGCACGTCTTCGGCGGCTACACGGCCGACGGGAAGCCGAGCCCCAGCGCGTTCCGGCTCGACCGTGGCCGCTGGCGACGCCTGGCGGACCTGCCGGCCGGGCGCGCCGCGGGGACCGCCATGGTGGTCGGCGACAACGTCTACCTTGCCGGCGGCATCGGGCCGGACGGCCTGGCCCGCACGATGCTCGTCTTCGACGCCGCCGCCAACCGGTGGTCGGTCGCGCCCGGGCCGCCGACCCCCCGTGAGCACCTGGGCGGCGCCGCCGTGGACGGGAAGGTCTACACCATCGGCGGTCGGGTCAGCGGTCGCGGCGACCTCGACGCCGTGGAGGTCTTCGACCCGGCGACCGCTGGCTGGACCGCGCTGGCGCCGCTGCCGGTACGGCGTGGCGGCCTTGGCGCCACGGCGACCACCAACGGGTTCGTGGCGGCCGTTGGCGGCGAGCCGTCCAGCGAGCGGAGGACGACCTTCGCGGAGGCGGACGCGTTCGACGTCCGCACCGGTGCCTGGCGGTCGCTGCCACCGATGCCGAGCCCGCGGCACGGGCTCGGGGTCGCGGCAATCGGCACCGTCGTCTACACCTTGGCCGGCGGCCCGCGGCCGGGCCTGCACGTCTCCGCGACGGTCGAGGCGATCGACCTCGCCTCGCTCAGCCCCTGAACGTTCGGGCGGTCGGCAGCGCCCACCGGGCCTCCGGGACCTGCGGGTCGCCTGGGTCCGGTGGGTCCGCTTCATCCGGCTCGAACCTGCGCCGGTCGCCTTCCGAACGTAAGCGCGGGATGCTACCAATGGCCGTGGCTATGGAGGTGGCACCTGGCGGGAAAGGGCACGTCGTGAGCGTCGAGCATCCTGGGATGGGCGACAAGGGGACCATCCTCGTCGTCGAGGACGAGGAGTCGATCGCCGACCTCATCCGGCTCTACCTGGAGCGGGACGGCTTCCGCGTGGTCTGGCGCAGCGACGGCCGCTCGGGACTCGCGTCGGTCGCCACCGACCGGCCGCGCCTGGTGGTGCTGGACCTGATGCTGCCCGGCATGGACGGCTTCGAGGTGACCAGGGCCCTGCGCGACAACGGCGGGCACATCCCGATCATCGTGGTGACCGCGCGCGAGGAGGAGGCCGACCGGGTACTCGGCCTGGAACTGGGCGCCGACGACTACGTGACCAAGCCGTTCTCGCCGCGTGAGCTGGTCGCCCGGGTCAAGGCGGTCCTGCGGCGGTCGGAGCCGGAGCCGGAGGAGGCGCAGGAGCCGGCGATGCACCTCGGCAGCCTCACGGTCGATCCCGCGCGCCGTGAGGTGATCTTCGACGGGCGTGCCGTCGAGCTGACCGCCCGGGAGTTCGACCTGCTCAGCTACCTGGTCCGCAACCGGGGGCTGGTGCTGACCCGCGATCAGATCCTGGAGCGCGTCTGGGGCTACGCCTTCCCGGCCGACACGCGGACCGTCGACGTGCACATCCGCCAGCTGCGCGCCAAGCTGGGCGACCGCGCTCCGATCCGGACCATCCGCGGTGTCGGCTACAAGGCGGACGATCGAGGGTAGGCGTCGATGGACCGGGAGACGGGATCTGGCGGGAGCCATCGCGATCGGCGGCCAGCCGGCGACGGGGGCGCGCCCGACCGGCTCGGCGAGCTCCGCGGCCGTCTGGCCGGGCGGGCCGCGCGGTTGCGCGATCGAGCGCGCCAGCGGTGGCGGGAGCGGACGGAGCCCGGTCCGCTGGGAGATCCACCGCCCGCCGTCTGGGAGGGCGCGACGCCGCCCGGGGATTCGCCGGCGACCGGCGGGCACCCGCGGCAGGGATCGCTGCGGAGCCGCCTGCTGTGGTCGTTCGTCGGCGTCGCGGCGCTGGCCGCGCTGATCGTCGGAATCGTCACGCTCTCGCTGGTGCGGCTCGCCAGCGTCAACGGCCTCGAGCAGCAGCTCCGCGACCAGGCGGCGGCGGCCTCGACCATCGGCGGCGGGCCGGCACCCTGCACGATCCTGGTCGCGCTGCGTGCGGTGCAGACCGAGCTGTACCTGGTCGCCTCCGACGGCTCCCCGCAGGCGGTGACCTGCCAGCGGTTCCGCGGGCGGCTGGCCGGCCCGGTCGCTCCCGCGCCCGACGTCGACCTGCGGGCGGACCTCAACGAGGGCGCGGTGAAGACCGGCAGCCGCGGCAGCATCGTCTACGCCGTCGCCCCGCTGCAGCAGCCGGTCCAGGACCTGCGGGGCGTGCGCTACGACGGGGTGCTGCTGACCCACTCCCTTGGAGGCCTCGGGATCGGTCTGGTCAGCGGCGTGGCGTGGCGGCTGCTGCTGGCGACCACGCTGGCCATGGCGATCGCCGCGCTGGTCGCCTGGCTGCTGGCCGGTCGGCTGACCGCGCCGCTGCGCCGGCTGGCGGGGGCCGCCCGGCAGCTCGGAGCCGGGCAGATGTCGACCAGGGTGCAGGTGGAAGGCGACGACGAGGTGGCAGAGGTCGGCGCCGCCTTCAACGAGATGGCCGCCGACATCGAGCACAGCCAGGGCGAGCAGCGCGCCTTCCTGGCCAGCGTGAGCCACGAGCTGAAGACGCCGCTCACCGCCGTCCAGGGCTACACCGAAGCGCTGCTGGACGGGACCATCTCCGACCCGCCCGACCGCCAGCGCACGCTGGAGCGCATCCACGGCGAGACGCTCCGGCTCGCCCGCCTCGTGCAGGACCTCATCGACCTGGCCAGGCTCGGCCGCGGGCAGTTCGCGGTCAGCCCCGTCGACGCCGACGTGACCGCGGTGCTGCGCGAGGCGGTCCCCGCGGCGGCCGAGCGGGCGGCCGCGCAGGGCGTGAGCGTGGAGCAGCAGGTCCCGGACGGCCCGCTGCTGGCCCGCGTCGACCCCGGCCGGCTCCGTCAGGTGCTGGACAACCTGCTCGACAACGCCACCCGGTCGAGCCCGGCCGGCTACCCGGTGCTGGTGGCTGCCCGGCTGCTGCCCGGCGGCTGGGTCGAGGTCGCGGTCGTGGACCGCGGGCCCGGCATCGCCACCGAGGACCTGCCCCGTGCCTTCGACCGCGGCTACCTCTGGTCGCGGTACCGCGGCACCCGCACGGTCGGCTCGGGCCTCGGGCTGGCGATCGTGAAGGCGCTGTGCGACGCCATGGGCGTCACCGTCCGCGCTGAGTCCGGACGCGAGTACGGCCGCGGCGGCACCGCCTTCCGGCTGGCCCTGCCGCCGGCGCGGTCGAGCCCCGCGTCGTGGGCCGCGTCGGGCCACGGATTGCCGACGCCGCGATAGGCCCGTCCAGCCACACGATCCGGTTGTCCACAGATTCCGAGCAGGCCTCCAGCGCCCACGGCGAGGCCGATAGAATCGGCGCGTGTCCACTCCATCGAGCTTCCTTGACCGCGCCAGCGCCGACGCCCGGCTGGCCGCCGAGCGCCGCGCCGCGCGCCTGCCCCTGGCCGAGCTCCGGCGGGCGGTCGCCGCCGCCCCGCCAGCTCGCGGCTTCCACGCCGCGGTGGCCGGAGGCGGCGCGCGGGGCGGGCACGATCGACCACCGGGCCACCCTGGAGGCCTGGCGCCCCAGCACCTTCCGGACGCCTCCGGCACCAGGGCGAATGGCCACCAGATCGCGCTGATCGCCGAGGTGAAGCGACGCTCGCCGTCAAAGGGCGACCTGCGGCCCGATCTCGACCCGGCCGCGCTCGCCACCGCGTACCGGGGCGGCGGCGCCAGCGCCGTGAGCGTCCTCACCGAGCCGGTCCACTTCGCGGGCAGCCCCGAGGACCTCCAGAAGGTCCGCGCCGCGGTCGACCTGCCGGTGCTGCGCAAGGACTTCGTCACCACCCCGTACCAGGTCTGGGAGGCGCGCGCGTGGGGAGCGGACGCGGTGCTGCTGATCGTGGCCGCGCTCGACCCGCCGCTGCTCGCCGGCCTGCTCGCCGAGGCGAGCGCCGCCGGCCTGGACGCGCTCGTCGAGGTCCACACCCGCGACGAGGCGGCCACCGCCGCGGCGGCCGGGGCCAGCCTGATCGGCGTCAACGCGCGGGACCTCGCCACCCTCAGCGTCGACCCAGGGCGCTTCGCCACGGTCCGCGAAGTGCTGCCACCCAGCGCCACCCTGGTGGCCGAGAGCGGCATCCGAACCCGCGCCGACGTCGAGGCGGTGGCGGCGGCCGGCGCCCGTGCCGTGCTCGTCGGCGAGGCCCTGATACTGGCACCCGACCCCGAGGCCGCCGCCGCCGGGCTCCTCGGGCGCACCCGATGGACCGCGGCCGGCAGCGGAGACCCTGCGACAAAGGACGGATGACATGGCCGAGCCAAGGAAAATCCTGTTGGGCGAGGACGAGCTGCCGACGGCCTGGTTCAACATCGCCCCGTCGCTGCCCAGCGCGCCCGCACCCTACCTGCATCCGCAGACCAGGGAGCCGGTCGGGCCGGACGCGCTCGCCCCGCTGTTCCCGATGGCCCTGATCCAGCAGGAGGTCAGCACGGAGCCGTGGATCGACATCCCCGGACCGGTGCTCGACGCCTACCGCATCTGGAGGCCGACGCCGCTGGTGCGCGCGCTCGACCTCGAACGGGCGCTGGGCACGCCGGCCCGCATCTACTACAAGTACGAGGGCGGGTCACCCGCGGGCTCCCACAAGCCGAACACCGCCGTCCCGCAGGCCTACTACAACTCGGCCGAGGGCGTCCGCCGGCTGACGACGGAGACCGGCGCCGGCCAGTGGGGCAGCGCGCTCGCCTTCGCCTGCTCCCGCTTCGACATGGAGTGCACCGTCTACATGGTGCGCACCTCCTACGACAGCAAGCCCTACCGGCGCTCGCTGATGGAGACCTGGGGGGCACGGGTTGTCCCCTCGCCCTCGCAGGAGACCAACGCGGGCCGCGCCGTCCTGGCCACCGACCCTGACTCGCCGGGCTCGCTGGGCATCGCCATCTCCGAGGCGGTGGAGGTGGCGGCCACCTCGCCGGACACGCACTACTCGCTCGGCAGCGTGCTCAACCACGTGCTGCTCCACCAGACGGTCATCGGCCTGGAGCTGAAGGCGCAGCTCGACAAGGCCGGGGTCTAGCCCGACGTGATGATCGGCTGCGTCGGTGGAGGCTCGAACTTCGCCGGCTTCAGCTTCCCGCTGCTCGCCGACAAGATCGCCGGCAAGGTCGCCACGCGCTTCCTCGCCGTCGAGCCGACCGCCGCACCCACCCTCACCAAGGGCCGCTTCGACTACGACGTCGGCGACCAGGCGGGGATGACGCCGCTGATGCAGATGTACACGCTCGGCGCCGACTTCGTGCCAGCTCCCATCCACGCCGGCGGGCTGCGGTACCACGGCGACTCGCCGCTGGTGTCGCTGCTCGTCAAGGAGGGGCTGATGGACGCGGTGGCCTACCCGCAGTCCAAGGTCTTCGAGGCGGCGGTGCAGTTCGCCCGCACCGAAGGGGTGCTGCCGGCACCCGAGCCCGCCCACGCGATCCGCGCGGTGATCGACGAGGCGCTGCGCTGTAAGGAAGAGGGCGCGCAGGAGACGATCGTGTTCAACCTCTGCGGGCACGGGCACTTCGACCTCAAGGCATACGACGACTACCTCTCAGGGAACCTGCTCGATGTCTGAACCAGAAAACGACCGGGCCGCGGTGCTCGAGGCGTCGGCTCCGACCGAGGCGTCGGGGCGGAGCGCCGCGGTCCCGACACCGACGGCCGGGACCGCGGTCCCGCCCCCGACCGTGCCGCACCGACCCGACCCGCTCGGTCACTTCGGCGTCTGGGGCGGCCGCTTCGTCCCTGAGGTCCTGATGCCAGCGGTCGACGAGCTGGCCAGCGCCTTCGACGACGCCGTCGCCGACCAGGCGTTCCTGGCGGAGCTGGACGACCTGCGCCGATCCTACGCGGGCCGCCCCACCCCGCTGACCCTGGCCAGGCGGCTCTCGGCCGAGCTCGGCCTGGAGGTCTGGCTGAAGCGCGAGGACCTGCTCCACACCGGCGCGCACAAGCTCAACAACGCCCTCGGGCAGCAGTTGCTGGCCAGGCGGATGGGCAAGCAGCGGGTCATCGCCGAAACCGGCGCCGGCCAGCACGGTGTGGCCACCGCCACCGTGGCCGCGCTGCTCGGGCAGGAATGCGTGGTCTACATGGGGGAGGAGGACACCCGCCGCCAGCATCTCAACGTCGTCCGCATGCGGCTGCTCGGCACCGAGGTCCGCTCGGTCGCGACCGGCACCGCGACCCTCAAGGACGCCATCAGCGAGGCGCTGCGCGACTGGGTCGAGTCGGTCCGCACCACCCATTACGTGATCGGCTCGGTGGTCGGGCCGCATCCCTTCCCGCTGATGGTCCGCGAGTTCCAGCGGGTCATCGGCGAGGAGGCCAGGACGCAGATCCGCGAGGTCACCGGCGGGCTGCCGGAGCTGGTGGTCGCCTGCGTCGGCGGCGGCTCCAACGCCGCCGGGATGTTCGCGCCCTTCGTCGACGACGACGTCCCCCTGGTCGGTGTCGAGGCGGGCGGCCGTGGCCCGGGCCCAGGGGACAACGCGGCCTCCAACAGCTTCGGCGAACCTGGCGTGCTCCACGGCGCGCGCTCCTACGTGCTCCAGGATCCCGACGGCCAGGTGCTGCCGACCCACTCGGTCTCGGCCGGCCTCGATTACCCGGGGACCGGGCCGGAGCACGCCTTCTGGAAGGACAGCGGCCGCATCCGCTACACCGAGGTCCCCGACGACCTGGCCCTGGAGGGCTTCAAGCTGCTGGCCCGCACCGAGGGCATCCTGCCGGCACTGGAGCCGAGCCACGCCATCGCCTGGCTCGCCAGAGCCGCGCGCGAGGGGGAGGTCCAACGGGGCGCCCGCGTGCTGCTGTGCCTGTCGGGCCGAGGCGACAAGGACGTCGAGACCGTCGCCCGGGCGCTCGGCGAGGAGGTGGGCCGGTGACCGCATCACCGGCGCCGGCGGAGCGGCTGGACGCCAGGCTGGCCGAGGCCCGCGGGCAGGGCCGCGCCGCGCTGGTGACCTACGGCGTGGCCGGCTACCCCGATCGGGACACGGCGCTGGCGGCCTTTCGCGCGATGGCGGCGGCGGGCGCGGACGTGATCGAGGTCGGGCCGCCGTACTCCGACCCGCTCATCGACGGGCCCGTGATCCAGCAGGCCGTGCAGGCCGCGCTGGACCGCGGTTCCCGCCTCGACGACGTGCTGGCAATGGTCGGCGAGCTGACAGCGGACCCGGCCGTGCCGCCGGTGCTGCTGCTGCTCTACTACAACCTGATCGCCCACCGCGGTCCGCAGCGGTTCGCCACCGACCTGGCCGCCGCGGGTGCCTGCGGTGCGGTCGTGCCCGACCTGCCGCCCGAGGAGGCGGGGGAGTGGCTCGCCGCGGCCGGGCGGGTCGGGATCGCGCCGGTGTTCCTGGCCGCCCCGACCTCGACCGAGGCACGGCTCGACGCGGTGGCGCGTGCCGGCCGCGGGTTCATCTACGCGCAGGCGACCATGGGCGTGACCGGCCTGCGCGCCTCGCTGTCGGCGGGCGTCGAGGAGCTGGTTGGCCGGGTCCGGAAGCATACCGACCTGCCGGTGTGCGTGGGCATCGGCGTCTCCAACCCCGAGCAGGCCGCCACCGTGGCCCGGTTCGCCGACGGCGTGATCGTCGGCACCGCCCTGGTCCGCCGCCTCGGCGAAGGCGGCGTCGAAGGCGTCAGGGCGCTCACCGCCGAGCTGTCCAGCGCCATCCGCGCCACCCGCACCACACCCCCCTGAGGCCCCAGCCACCCGGGCCGAGGGCTGGTGCCGGGGGCTGGCTCAGCACCCAGGGCCGGCCGGCGCCACAGGGCGAGGGGCTGCCACCGCGGGCCCTCGCTGGTGGGGTGCCGCGCCAGCCGCGGGCGGGCGCGCTACGCGCTACGGGGAGGTGGCCGCCAGCCCGGGCTCGGTCACGGGGAGGTCGAGCTGGTCGGCGATGAAGGCGAGCACGTCGGCCTGGAGCTCGACCATGCGGGCGACCGAGCGGGCGCCGTGGCCGACCTCGCGCTCGGCGCGCAGCAGGATCGGCCGCCCGGAGGTGGTCGCCCACTGCAGGGCCGCGCAGAGCTTGCGCGCGTGGAGCGGGTCCACGCGGCTGTCGGACTCGAACACGGTGAACAGCACCGCCGGGTAGTCTGTGCCCTCGACCACATGGTGATAGGGCGAGTACGCGTACAGCCAGCCGAACTCGACCGGGTCGTCGGCCCGGCCATACTCGTCGTTCCAGGTGACGCCGAGCCCGAAGCGCTCGTAGCGGACCATGTCGAGCAGCGGCGCGCTGCACACTACCGCGCGGAACAGCTCGGGCCGCTGCGTCAGCGCCGCGCCGACCAGCAGCCCGCCATTGGACCCGCCGGAGATCGCCAGCCGGTCAGGACGCGTGTAGCCGGCCTGGATCAGGTGCTCGGCGGCGGCGGCGAAGTCGTCGAACACGTTCTGCTTGTGCTCGCGCATCCCCGCCCGGTGCCACGCCTCCCCTTCCTCACTGCCCCCGCGAAGGCCGGCGATCGCGTACACCCCGCCCTGCTCGACCCAGGCGCCGATGGTGGCGCTGTAGGAAGGGCTGAGCGCGATGTTGAAGCCGCCGTAGCCGTAGAGGATGGTCGGCTGCGCGCCGTCCGGCTCCAGCCCGCGGCGGTGGAGCACGAACATCCGAACCTGGGTGCCGTCCTTGGAGCGGTACGACTCCTGGGTCGCGACGATCTCCGGGAGGTCCACCGTCCCCGGCGCGTCCATCCAGGCCCCCAGCTCCCCGCTCGACACCTGGTAGCGGAACACCATCGGCGGGGTGGTGAAGTCGCTGTAGCCGATCCAGACCTCGTCGCCGCCCTCCGGGCGGGCCGTCATGCCGACCACCGAACCCGGACCCGGCAGGGGCACCTCGACGCGCCGCGCGCCGGTCGACCGGTCGTGGACCTGGATGCCACCCACGGCATGGAGCGTCCGAGCGACCACCACGGCGTCGTCGGTGAGCACGAAGCCGTCGAGCACCCCGTCCGACTCCGCGACCACCTCGCGCCAGCGGCTCGGCGCAGGATCGGCCGGATCGGCGACCACCACGCGGAAGCGCGGGGCGCCCACGCTGGTCCGCAGCCACAACCGGCCGTCGCGCTCGACCCCGCCCCAGGTCTCGGCGTCGACGCCTTCCTGGACCGGCCGCAGCACCCCGTCACCCTCCAGGTCGGCGACGTAGAGGTCGTTGCGCGGCGCGGTGCCCTCTGAGGCGCCGACCACCAGCCAGCGGCCGTCGTCGGAGACGTTGATGGCGTGGTATTCGGTTTTCTCGCGGCCCTCCCCGAACACCAGGACGTCGCTGTCGGTCGGCTGCCCCACGCGGTGGCGCCAGACGCGCCGGTGGAACCGGTCCTCACCCTCGGGCACCTGCTCCGGCTCCAGGCGACGCCCGTAGAAGTACTCCTCGCCTCCGGGGAGCCAGGCCACCACGCAGTAGCGGGTCCGCTCGATCGGCCCCTCGACCACCTCGCCGGTGGCCACGTCGAGCACCCGCAGCAACGGCTCCTCGTCGCCGCCCGTGGAGAGCTGGTAGGCGACCCGGTCGCCCTCCAACGAAACGAACCAGCCGTCCAGCGTCACGGTGCCGTCCTCGGACAGCGCATCAGGATCGATCAGCGCGCGCTCCGACCCGTCGGCCTCGCGCACCAGCAGGACCGGGTGCTCCTGGTCACCACGGCGCCGCTCGAAGAACCAGCGCCCGCCGCGCACCACGGGCGCGCTCACCAGCCCGGCCGACAGCAGGCCGCCCACGCGGTCACGCAGCACCTGGCGCCCGGGCCGGCCGGCCATCCACTCGTCGAACAGCTCGGCCTGTGCCTGATTCCAGGCGATCGTCTCGGGAGCCGCAGGATCCTCGAGCCAGCGATACGGATCCGCGACCTGGACTCCGTGCAGGGTCTCGACCAGGTCGAGACGGGAAGTGGGGGGATAGCGCATGGAAAGCAGCCTAGCCGACGACCTGGGACCGGGCCACCTGCGCCGACACCGCCCGGAACGCCCCCTCCAGGATCGGCCGGCGCCCCTCCAGATGGCGCGGACGCGTCATTTCGCCGGCAGGGTGCTCACGAACTGGATCGCGCGGTCGATCCACCTCGCCAGCTCGCCTCGGCTGCTCACAACCCCCTTGCCGACCAGGATCCAGCTCCTGCTCGACCGGCCGGCCATGACCATCGGACGCGCGCCCGGCTCCGCGACGTAGCGGCCGAACTCCGTCTTGGCGACGCGGACCAGCAGGTCCTCGCCCATAACCCCGCAGAGCAGGTTGCCGCGCAGCGTGAAGCCGATGCCGCCGACGATCGGCTTCTCGACGATCTCGTCGACCTCGCTGAGCCGCGCGCGCACCTGCTCTCGTAGCGCCTCGTCGATTGGCATCCCTGGATCACCCAGACCGCAAGTGGAAGGTCACCAGATTGACCTCGCCGTGCTCGAAGTGGGCGACCGACCCGAAGCCGCCACTGCACTCTGGCATCCCGACCATAGGCAGCGACACTATCGTCCGACGACCCGGTAACTGAGGTGGGTTACACCTGGGGAATCGACCACGCCGATTGTCTCCAGTCGAACCGGTCCGCCGATGTGGTCGAACAGGCGAACCCCACCGCCGAGCAGCAAGGGCACCACGGCAACCCAGATCTCGTCGAGCAGCCCGCCCGCAGGCATTGCTGGGCGGCCTGCGAGCCCGCGAGTGCCACGTACTTGTCGCCCGCGGCCGCCTTTGCCTGCTGGATCGCGCTCTCGATGCCGTCGGTCACGAACGTGTACGGCACCGACGTCGCGGGCACCTCGGCCGGAACGTTGTGCGTGAGCACGAACAACGGCCGGCCGGGGACGGGACCGTCGCCGCCCCAGGCCCCCGCGATGTCGTACGTACGCCTGCCCGTGACGACCGCGCCACAGGAGTCGATCCCGGCGTCGAAGACCTCCGCGCTGCTCTTCGAAAGCTTGAACCGATCGTAGTGCCTGCTGGGAGTGTCGCCATTGAAGTACCACTCGAACAGCGCAGCGCCACCCTCGCCCAGGGGCAGCTCGCTGCCGTCGTTCGGCCCGGCGATGTAGCCGTCCAGCGACACCGTCAGAGCCACCGCAACCTTCGCCATGATCGCTCCCTCATCCTCCGCCCTCGATGGACAGACTCACCAGTTCAGACGAGCGGCAGCGCGAAAACTCATCGGTGCGTCCGGCAGGTGTCGTCCCCGGCCGAGTGCCCACACGGGAGTTATCCACAGAGTTGCGTTTGGTCCGAACATCCGTTCGAACGAGCTGTACGGTAGTGCCCGAGGCGGGATTCGAACCCGCAAGCCCTTTCGGACAATGGCTTTTGAGGCCATCGAGTTTGCCG